>Ga0247723_1000071_pt1 | contig 59256 bp, 86 predicted proteins | sample MSEWelMarce5H_FC_FD_189079 | JGI IMG/M metagenome (GOLD analysis project Ga0247723, IMG submission 189079) | Subsurface sediment microbial communities from gas well in West Virginia, United States - MSEEL Well Study Marcellus 5H_FC | ecosystem: Environmental > Terrestrial > Deep subsurface >...
CTGCTCACATGGCAAATACTATCGTCAGCTTTAACGGTTCTTTTGGAGCAGTCCATGATAGCTTCAGTACACATGCGGATGAAGTTGATTTCCTACAAGAAGTAACTAAGATGACATTCATAGCACAGTATGATGTAGAAAACTTCTTTAACATACTTCAAGATAACCTTATGGATAATAAGGATACCTTCACGTTTAATCAACCTGATCTAGGTAATCTAGAACTTTCTGATATAACTAACTCGGAGTATTTCTTTTGTTAACAACAGGATTATTAATACTTTTATTACTATGGCTAATAGTAATGCAATGAGTCGGTAACGAACCGTCTCGGTGAGTCGGTACCTAATACCTAATATGAAAGGGAAAAATGAAAATAAAAAATCTTTATTATGTTTATAAACATATTGACCCTGATAACGGAGAAATCCTTTATGTAGGTATGGGTACTGGTTCTAGAGCATGGGCATCAGGGACTTCTAGCGGAAGCAGTAGGTCTAATGAACATGCTGCTTGGATTAGTGACAGGTATGAAGAGGGTTACACAATGAGTGATATTACTTTTGTAATGGAAACTTTGTTAACCAAAGAACAAGCTCTTAGTATAGAGCTATCTTTAATTAAAGAATTAAAACCTAGGTTTAATAGGTTATCAAAAGACTTTGTTAATAAAAAATATACTAAAGAACAAGCAAAAGAAGCCTTATCTCTTTTTAAAAGTGGTGTTAGGTATTGTGATATCCCAAGAGAACTCGGTTTAGAATCATCTAACATGAGTGTTCTTGGAAAACGTATGGTAGAATCTGGAGAAAAATTTGAAGACTAATATGAACTCTTATCAGCAGCTGATTGCAAAATCGAGGTACGCTCGATACCTACCCGAACAAAAACGTAGGGAGAACTGGGATGAAACTTCTACTCGATGGGTAGACTTCTTTAAAGAACAGCTTAAAGACAAGATCAATACCCAAGATACTATCTGGGATATCTTAGGGACAAGCATTAATAACTTGTCAGTACTCCCATCTATGCGTTCTGTTATGACTGCTGGTGAAGCTCTTAAGCGTACACACGTAGCTGCATATAACTGTAGTTATCTTCCTGTAGATCATAAGCGTTGTTTCGATGAGGCTATGTATATCCTATTGTGTGGTACTGGTGTAGGCTTCTCATGTGAGCAAGTCTATACAAACAAATTACCTACTGTACCTACATTAGAAGAATCAGATAAGATCATCACAGTAGAAGACTCTAAAGAAGGCTGGTGTGAGGCATATAAGTTGCTTATCAGTCGTTTATATGCTGGCTCTATTCCCAAGTGGGATGTATCCTTAGTACGTCCAGCAGGTGCTCCACTTAAAACCTTTGGTGGTCGTGCCTCTGGTCCAGGACCCTTGATTGACTTGTTCCAGTATACTGTTAACAAGTTTAAGAATGCACAAGGTCGTCAGTTGAAGCCTATCGAGTGCCATGATATCATGTGTAAGATTGGTGAGGTAGTCGTTGTAGGTGGTGTACGTAGGTCAGCCATGATTTCCCTTGGTGACTTAGGTGACTATGATCATGCTACAGCTAAAGCAGGTGCATGGTGGGAAAACCATGGTGAACGTGCATTGGCTAATAACTCTGCTGTATACAATAGTAAGCCTTCTATTGGTGAATTCATGAAGGAATGGTTAGATATCTATAACAGTCACTCAGGTGAACGTGGTATCTTTAACCGTGAAGCCTCACAGAAACAAGCTAACAAGTGGGGTCGTAGAGATATCAACACTGACTATGGTACTAATCCATGCTCAGAGATTATCCTTAAGCCATATCAGTTCTGTAACCTGTCTACAGTAGTTGTGTCTCCTGATGACACCGTTGCTTCCCTTAAAACTAAGGTTCGCTTGGCTACTATTATGGGTACAATGCAGTCTACACTGACTGACTTCCCTTATCTTCGTGACATCTGGAAAAAGAATACAGAACAAGAGCGTCTCTTGGGTGTGTCTATGACTGGTATCCTTGACAACCATATCCTCCGTGGTAGCAGTACACAGCATAACCTACGTAATGTCCTTGAAGAACTCCGTGATGTAGCCCGTGAAACTAATAAAGAGTGGGCAACTATCTTAGGTGTACCTGAATCAGCCGCTATTACTTGTGTTAAGCCTGAAGGTACTGTGTCACAACTTACACAGACATCTAGCGGTATCCATGCTGGTCACGCACCATACTATATCAGACGTATTCGTCAGGATAAAAAAGACCCATTGACTCAGTTCTTGATTGACCAAGGTGTTCCTCATGAAGACTGCGTTATGAAGCCAGACCAGACAGCTGTGTTTAGTTTCCCACAACAGTCACCAGGATTTACCCGTAAGGATATCAATGCTATTGAACACCTTAATATTTGGTTAGCATACCAACGTTTTTGGTGTGAGCATAAGCCTTCAGTAACTATCTCAGTTAAAGACCACGAGTGGATGGAAGTAGGCGCATGGGTATATGAACACTTTGATGAGTGCACTGGAATTTCTTTCCTTCCTGATGATGGGGGTACTTATCGGCAAGCACCATACGAGAACACTGACGTTGAAACTTACCGTAATCTGCTTAACACCTTACCTGCTATTGAATGGGATCTCTTTATTGAAGACCGTGACAATGTAGAAGGTGTGCAGACTTTAAGTTGTGCCGCTGGCGGGTGTGAAATCTAAATACAACTACTGGCTAGTCGGTACCTAATAGGAGGTATCAATTATGATTGGTCAGAAATTTAATAAGTGGACTGTGGTTGAGTTTGATTCTAAAACAAAAAACCACAATTCACTTTACAAATGTATATGTGAATGCGGAAAAGAAAGCATTGTAAAGGATTCTAATTTACGAACAGGTAAATCAAAGCAATGTAAGTCTTGTTCTGCTAAAATTAATGGGCGTAAAGGTTTAGATGCTCAATCTAAACAACATCTGTATTTCATTCGTTGTGGTGATTATATTAAAATTGGATCTACAGATGATATAGAAAGAAGAATTAAAAATTTAAAACATGCTAACCCATATCCAATAGAGCTTATAAAAATTATGCTGAATGAAGGTCACTTAGAATCAAAATACCATGATCAATACAAAGATAAACGAATCCACGGTGAGTGGTTTAACATGAAAGAGTTAAATGAAACTACTTAAATTCTCTGCAGCATGGTGTCAACCATGTAAGCAACTAGATGCATTCCTAGCAGAAGCCTTGTTAGAATATCCTGAGATTGAACTTGTGAGTATGCCTATTGAAGACAATAAAGATTCAGTATCATACTACGGTATCCGTACAGTACCCACTATGATTATGGTTGATGACAATGATCAGGTACTCAGGACTTCTGTAGGCTTTATACCTACTAAGGTTAAACCTTTTTTAGCAGGTACCTAATAGAAAAGCGGGGTAGCTCAGTAGAAGAGCGCTGGACTCATAATCCAGAGGTCAGAGGTGCGACTCCTTTCCCCGCAACCCTCGGTCCGACTCTACCGATACGGAGTCACAGACAAAATGACAGTGGTATAATTCAACTGGTAGAATCGAGGATGTATAAGCTTCGGGATGTGGCGTTCGAACCCCACTACCACTCTCTAATCAAGGACACAACATGGCTAAAGTAAAACACCCTAAGTATTATTCAAGGAAGTTCCTTAATAAAACTAGTGGTACAGCATTAATTGAAATTAGGGCAGATATCAGTGCTTATTCTATGGATGGTACTATATGTATATCTGACTGTTATCGTAAGACAGAATTAGATATGCACATATATGATAAGAAATCATTAAAAGAAAAGTCTGATAAGCTAGACTTATTAATTAAAGAGTTAAATTTATATAAAGATTTTATAAATAATAATGCCGATTATTATTTTAAATTAAAAGAAAATAATAAAGATAAAAGCTTATTAGCATTATTAAATGAGGATGAAGATGATTAATGAACATGATATCATGGATTTATGTCCTGATTACTATAAAACTCAGGAAGAAATCCTGCATGATGACAGAGCCTATTGGTACGACATTGAGCTACAGGGGCTAAAGCTTCCTGAGGTATGGGGTAAGTATATCTTAGGTGAAAATGTTAGATCCTACGAGTTTAATATTAGCAAAGGCTATTATGGGTAAGGGTAGCGGTCGTAGACCAACCGATGAAAACAAGTTCCAAAGTAATTATGACCTGATCTTTGGTAAAAAACCACCTGAAGGTCAGGATAAAGAGAAGGAAAAACAAGATGGCAATGACACCACCCCAACCAAAGAATAATAGTTTGATTACACAGCTTACTGAATTGTATGCTAATAACTTTGTAACATACTATAAGTCACATGGATACCACTTCAATGTTGAAGGTCCAATGTTTGCTCAAGACCATGCACTACTAGAAGAGATTTATGATTTTCTTTGGGCGCAACATGATATGCTCGGAGAACAAATCCGTCAAATGGATAAAGGAGTACCATGTTCTCTTAAAGAAATCCTTGGTATGACTGAGATTGTAGAATGCGATTCAGCAAAGAAACCTAGTAAAGAAATGTTTACGTGGTTGAATGAAGACTTTAATTGCTTGATTGAGTATGCACAACAACTATATGATGATGCTGATATGCAGAGTTATGGTGGTCTTGCTACTTTAATTGGTGACTATATTAAAGACTTATCTAAGTTAAATTGGAAAGTTAAAGCTACTATTGGAAAGAGTTTTAAATGAAATCATATAACGTACAAGCATTAAGAGGTCATGATTATGATGATCATGACTTTCAAATAGATATGCGGGATGTTGGTATTAATATCCCTGATAATGTTCTTTATACTAAAGACCTTGGTCCTTATGTAATTAATGAGGTATATAAACAAAGCTCAACAGGCTTAGTTGATGTTCTTAACGACAAAACAGGTATGCTTTATACCAAGGCAGAAGCTGAAGAAACTGCTAAGAGTAATAAATCACAAGCATTAGATATGTATAACCAGCTATTAAGCTAAAAAAAAAAAATAACCCCTACTAGGATAATTCCTAATAGGGGTTTTTTATTTGTCAGGTAAAGAAGTAAATCATTCCCTTGTTGCCTCGTGCTTTAAGTTCTTTTAAGAATGCATCACGTTTGTCTTTATATTTTAAACTATCCCAAGCATATATGCCTGAATATTTTGAATTAAAATTATAATACATATACATATTATCTGCTAAAGATTTTGCCTGTTGTTTTGTAATACGAGTAGATTCAGGTCTATCAGGACCCGGAGGTGTATAACCTGAAGATTTACTTTCAAGAAATTCTTTCAATTTCTTTTGGTAATCTGCTAACTCATTTGGCTTTTTATCTTTTAGATATTTGTATTCACGATCAATAGTAGTAAACATACCTTTGTAAGGTGATCCTGGACCAATTACAATCTCATCATTACGCATCATTTCAGGAACAGCTTCCCTGAGTTGCTTCATAAAGTCAGTAGTAAAACCTTTAGCCATGTTCCACTCAAACACTTTGGGAGCTACAATATTGTTAGCTACATAGTGAACAAAGGGATAACTCATAGAGTCAACAATAAAATTATCAAACACAGGAATAATAAAGCTAGAGTCTGCTGGTGTTTTATTACCATTAAGTAACCTTGCTGTCTCAGCAATAATAATTGACTCACGGTATTGACCAAATGTAGGACCAACTTGGTTAACTGCTCCAGATCCTTCTTCAGGTATAAACAAAGACCCATCGTCTAACCTTAAGCCTTTAGCTTTAGCTGGTGCTAGAGGGTTAAACATTCTGGCAGTTTCCATTATACGTCTTCGTATACCTTCTGCACCTTTAATCTGAACAATATTTCCTGTAGGTTCAGTACCAAATCTACCAATAGAAATGTTTTCATTATAGTAACCAATTGGCTTAGGAACTCGACCAAACATTTGTAGATACCTGACCATCTTTTTAGGTAATACATATTGCCAAGAGTCAGTTGTCTGTTTTAAAGTTGATTTATAAATTTCATTAATGTCTTTAGCTAAAGCATTAACGTCACCATTATAAAACCTTACTGCTTCATCCCTAAATTCAGGATGACTCTTTAAGAAAGCTTGGGCTTCTGCAATGTGGTAATTAGCTGGCTTACCATAGTCGGTAGTCATCAAGACTTTCTTTGAGAAGTCTTTATTGAATTGTTTATTACCAGCAACCCCTGCACCACCATACTTAGCAAGTAGAATTTTAAAGTTTTCAACCTTATCTGGTTGACTATCTCCAAAAGCAGAAGAAATACCTTGATCTAAAGCTACTGTTGTAAAGTAATATCGTGGATCACCCTTTTCATTAGGTAACGTATCGGTAAATAAATCACCAACTTTGTCAATAAACTTATCCCATACCAAACCAACACGGCTTAAGATATCCATGTTACCAACGTCAGAAGCTAAGAAAGAACGACCAGCTGAGTTCATATCAAGAGCTACAGTAACCCTTGGAGTAAAAGGAGTTCCATTCAACTTAGAGTCTAAGTAATTAGCAGCATCAAGATAAGCTTGAAGCTTGTAACCCCAGTCATCTCTATCTGCTTCTTTAAGGAAATTATCTAATGCACCCTTTTGAGCAGGAGTAAGCTTTTCAATAAGACCTTCTGGTTTACCTAAGGCATTAACAACTTCACGGGTATTGTTAGGAACAATGCTACGTAACAATCTACCTTTTGCAGCAGCCTCAGCAATAAACTCTGGTGTTACTGTTTGTAACAAGTCAGGTAACAAAATAGATTCAGATGACATACCTGCAGACCTACTTGAGTCAAGCACACGACCAAGTGTTGTAAGGAAGCTTAATTCTTTTTCATCTGCTGACAAAGTAAAATTATTATTTCTTGCTTTACCTGCAATCCTACTAAAGAAACCTTCAGCAGTTGCTTTGTTAACCCCTGTATTATGGAAGTTACTATTAAGCATAATAGGAGCAGACTTACCTACAGTTAATGCACGAGTCCACTTATTACGTTGTGGATTAAAGTCAGTTGCATCCTGATACATTCGGTGTGTTGCATAGTCTTCCCAATAAGTAGAGAACTGTGGACCACCATAAGCCACATGCTTTGCCATGTCACCTAACTCAGTCTGAAGGTTGTTTACTTTTTGATCAATAACTTCTGCCGCTGTTTTGTTTCCATTAACAGAAGCATCTTGAATGTCTTCTTCAGATACCTTTAACAAGCCCATAACATTTAATTGTGCTGGACTAGTTGGATTCATTACATGACCGAGAATAGCTTCATTAAACAAAGCAGCAAAGTAAGCTTTAACAGGAGAAATAAATAAGGGTACTTTAGCTACAGCACCTTTGGCCTCAGCCATTTCTTTGGTAACAGTATACTCTTGCTTTTTCTTATCCATTTCACGGACGTCTTGCAACGCACCTTGATAAGCACCTGTCTCTGTTGGAGGAGCCTTTTGAGCTTTTCCTGACAATGCACCAGTAACACTACGTTGCATGCCTTTGCTTTTGTATCTCAACTCAGCACCTAAGCCTGGACTTAACCTGAGAATCTCAGTACCTTGTGGATCAACATCCTCAATTAAGTATCCCTTATCAACTAGCGCTTGGCTAATAGTTGCACCAGCTGCTTCATTAGAAATGTTTTGATTAATAGCTTGAGAGTTACCAACAAAAGTTTCTTCTCCTGCACCTTTAGATAACTTTTTAAACAAACGACCTAGGTTCTTCTCAACCATGTCCCGTTTAAGACCACCGTTAACAGCTACTTTACTTAGCGGACCATCACCATCATCCATCAACATTTGATCTAAGCCACTGATATCAGAGTTGTCTTCAGCAGACATGATTTCACCGTCTTTTTGATTTGCAGCACCTGACAACATAGGAGCTAACAAAATAAAAGAAGTAGTAGCTGCATTACCAACTTGTTTAGTATCTAAACCAGTACCTTGTTTAAGGTAAGTAAGACCGTTAAGTTGTGCATTAGAAGTTGTTCCTTCTTTATACAAACCTACACTTAAATCGTTTAAACCATTAGCAATGTTCATAGCAGTACGAACAATAGCACCTGCTTCAGTAGCCTGAACTGCACCATCACCATAAGCAGTCCTAATTCCTTCTTCATTTTCCCAACGAGAAGGATCAAGGATTTTCCTTGCTTCCATTTGACTGTTACGTTCTTCTTGAAGCTTGCTATAGTAGTCTTCGTTAGTACTTTCACCAGCAAAAGTATCCATACCAAAGCCACCATCCTCTTGAGGGGCTTCAGTCATCTCTGGCATGTCATCAATAGGTTGTTGAGTAGGAATTAATTCCTCTGCTGGCATACGAACATCAGTACCCGCTAGTAGCCTTGCATCAGGAGGTAATCCAGATAACCTTCTTGCAGGAACAAACTCTTCTTCTTCACCAAATATCAATGATGGATTAGGAATTGTTTGTTGTTCAGGTGGTGGAGGAGCATTCATACGAGCATTAGCTTCGTTGATTTGCTGTTGAAGTAAATCGTCTGCAATACGTGGTATTGTAGGTACGTTAACCTTTGTATTAATATTAATCGCCATTTGATTTTCCTAATTCTTTTTGTAAGTATTTAGCGAAAGCGGGACTTGTTCCAACTATGGGAAGCAGCTTCGCACCCTGTTCAATCTTTTTACCTTCTGGTGCCTCCAAAGCTCGTTTAACCTTACTAAGGTATGAGAGCTGTGCAGATTGATCGGCAATCCTATCTAAAATATCTTTCTTTTTGTTGTCTTCCATCAACGGGAACATCTGATCAAACACTCTTTGTCCAGAACCTAGTATACCCATTTGATTAATAACTCTTAAGAATTCTTTGTTTTCTTTAACCCATTTAGGTGGGCTTTCTCCGTACTTGATCATGTCTTTAATGTACAAAGCAATCATAGACAAACCAATCATCATAGCAATAACAGCCGCAGAATTCTTTTGGTCTTCTGATCCTGCTTTACGCAAGTCACCTAACAACCGTGGAAGAATATTAGCAGTAAATGCTGATGTGTATCCTGTAAATTGAGTAAATAATTTTAAATAAGGATCACTATAAAACTTAGGTCTGTTAAGAGTGCTAGGTAAAACAACAGCTTCGTTAACAAAGTTATAAGTAGCTTGTTGTAAGTTATTAACAACATAATCTTCTTTAGACTTTGTATCAGCATCAATAGCCATCATGTATTCATAGTCAACATTTATTCTTCTTAAGTGGTCTTTAGCATCTGTTATTTCTTGCTCTGTACCTGTACCTTGAGTAACAACGTCTAACCAATTCTGAATAGCATCAGCTGCAATAGCTAAACGAGCATTACGAGTAATAGCAGTTACAGAAGTAAGACCAGTTATCTTAAAGAAACCATCAGTCCATTTTGAATAGTAAGAAGTTAATATATCATTACGATGCCCAATACCACCTTCTCTAAGATATCCTGCTTCAGATAATTCTGTTCTTATCCTAGCGTTTTTGATAAGAACTCTATCAGAAACCTTATTACCAAGCTCTCGATATATAGCACCCATCTCACTACCCGTACTCTTAAGCAATGCAAGAGTAGCTTTAGCGGCTTGTGGCCTATTTAAATTACGATATATCTGAGCAAACTCTACAGTAGAACTAATAGCGGCTAATGGTAATGCAGTAATAGTAGATAAAAAGTTAAGGGTATTTAAACCACCTTTTAAATAAGGATTAGTAATAGCTTTGTATTCTCCATTGCGTATTGCTAATACGTCTTGAATTTCTTTAGCTATAAACCCTGCTTGTTCAGTATCTATATCACCGTTGTCTAACATCTTTTGAACTAATGATGCAAGCTTAGAGCCATTCTCACCAATAAATTCTTTATTAGTATTATATGCAGCTGCAGATGCCGCCAAAGAGTAAGCATTGTCTAATATATTATGAGACATATATTGACTAAATAAACTTTTAAATCCTGGTTGAGCTATTTTAGCTTCTAATTCTTGTTTACCTTTAATCTTTTCAGCATTACCGTTAAGCATTGCATCAAGAGAATCTTCAAAGCTGTTTACTTGTTTGTTATCAAGTATTGCGTTAGTTAATTGTGTTGCATCTGCATAATTCATATTCAAATGCTGTTGTAAATCTTTAACAAACTTAGCAGAATTTCTTGATACAAGTGCCTTATCTAATGGCTTATGTTCTAAGAATTGTTGGACAGATAAATCTTTACCTGTTGCTTCATTATATGCTCGAGTTAAATTACTTATTCTATCTGCATAATCAATAATAGAATCTTTATACTGATCAAATTTACCATAATCAATAGCTATCTTATCAGCAATATCTCTGGTAGAATCAGCAAACAAATCCTTTTTAATACGAGCTAATTCTTTTATAGCATTAACAACAGTAGGATTAGAAATAATACGAGAGGCTTCTGTAGCAGATACCCCACCAAAAGAAGAAATAAAGTTTTCGCTATTACCAAAGTTCTTAAAGATGTTTGATTCCATCATAGCCTGATGGTTCTCAATAGACGTACCATTAACAGCATTAGAACTACCTAACAATGTAGCTAACGTAGCTGAGTAAATGCTTTTGTGGTTAGTATCACCAGTTATAATGTTAGAGAACTTAGAAAATAAACCACCAATACCTTTATCTTTTATAGCTGAATACGTCTTAGCAACAACACCCTCAGTACCTCTTTTAGAAATCTCAGGTTCCGCTAAAACATCTAACGATGTCTTAACATTATTTTTTAATTGTGATGTTTCTGTTTCATTAATAACTTGTTTAGTTGAAGGCATTGTAACAAGAGGTTGATCTCCTGCTGCAATACGTTGCTCATTAACATCACTAAGGTATTTCTCTCTGAACTCAACATCTGTTGATGACCTAGGTATTTGGTCACTAGTAGTTAATGCTGAATAAGTTTTAAGGCCACCAGCTAATCCACCACCTAACACAGCACCACCAGCACCTGCATTCATTAATCTAGACTTTAACTTTGTCATTTCTTCTGGTGAAGAAGGTAATTCAAAACCACCTTTCTCACCAAAATAACTAGTTAACTCTTGTCCTGTTTCTGTTAAACCTTCAACAAAAGCTCCTGCTCCTGTAGCTAAACCAATATCCTTTAGCTTACCCATCTTACTACCAGAGATTGCTTTAAAAGCAGTACTAACTTCTTTAACTGACTCAGTCATAGACTTACGAACTAGCTCTTCAGCCGCTTCTTTAGTCATTGTTTTTTGTAATTCTTTTACAACTAAATCTTGAGTAGACTTCTTAGCAATATTTAAACCAGTATTTTTAAATAAATATCCTAATGATAATTTATCTAATACTGTCATAGTAAAGCCAGCAGCAATAGCAGCTGTTGCATTCTTATTCTTTTGGTCATTGTATACTTGACCTGTATACATACTAAAAGGAACTGTTAAAGAAACACCATAAGTTAATGGTGCCGCCATTGTAGCAACAATACTAGTTAACATTTGTGGTGCAGAAGCAGCAGCACTTCCTACTGTCCAATCAAAGAATTTACCTAAAGTGTCTAGCTTCCAGTTACCTTTTTCATCAAAAGCTTCTGCGCTTCTTAATTCAGGTATGTCTGTTAACATTGAGTTTTTAGTATTAATACCTGATTGTGCAAAACTTTTTATTGCTTCACTACCAGTCTTGTCAGCAATTAAATCAAAGGTACCATATATGTTTTTAGAGGCTTGAAGTTTACCTTGATCCCAACCACTATCTAAGTTAGATGTAGCCTTACCAAACTTATCTTCACCAGTTCTAATAATAGCTGGACCAGAAAAATAATCACTGTTGCCTGAATCATCAACAACACTGCCAAACTGACCAGCAGTATCAGTATAACGTTTAGCCATAAAACCAGCGGCATTACGTTCTTTGTTTAATGTGTCAAGAATATTGTCTGCTAATGTAGGCTTACGATCAACCCTGCGTTGTGCACGTTCTAAACTACCCATATACATAGAAGTATATTGGCCAGCATCTGTAGAAATAGTTGGATCAACATAACCTAATTCAAGAGCTTTACTAGTAAGACGTCTGCCAGCAGGATCTACTAAATCACCAACCTCACGCTTATAAGATTTATCTCCAGTAAAAACAGGGGTAGTATAGTTGCCTTCACTAATTAAATTTTCCATAATTGCTGTTTGGAAATCAGCACCTAATTGAGCACCTTTAATTTGGTTAGGTTGAAACTTAGCAGTCTCCCTAGCGCTAACACCTTGAAGACGGATGGATTCCCCTGTAGGGGTTACCATAGTGTCGGCATCTTTAAGTGAGATACCTCCCGGTAAATCTGATTTCCTCGAGAAAATTTGTCGAAGTTCTTCGTCTAATCCATCCATTTGTTTTCCTTTATTTTAACTGATTCTGTAATCTTGATTTCAAGAATTGTGCAAATGCGGTTTCATTATCTGTACCCTTGAATTCTTCACGATACTTTTTACCATCAGGTGAATTCCATACGGTTGCTAATTTATTAACTCCATCAGCTAAGTTTTTCTGATCAATATTACCTTCTTTGTCAGATGCTGCTCGTCTAGCTAATGCATAAATTTCACTAATCTTTTCAGGCGGCATTGGCTTATTACCAATATTAAACAAATTAGGATCTGTACCTGTAAGACCCATACGATGAGTAACAATATTACGAGCTAAATAAGGTGTTACATCTTTAATGTCTTTAACTCTTCCAGATTTTTTATCAGCAATCATTTGTTCAGTTGCTTGATTCATAAGTGCAGTAGCTTCTTGGGAAACATCGGCACTTGTAATATCAAAACCTGAACGTTTTAAATAAGATAAACTCTGTTGTGTATTTTGTTTAGGTGTTGGTAAACCAGATCTAGAAGGATTTGGTTGATCTTTAACATCTTCGCTACCAAGCTCACGTTTGTAAATTTCGCTAATAGCACTGGCCGCTTTATCAGTATGTTTTTCCATACGTTCAAGTTTGGCTTGAGGACTATTGTTCTTTAATTCTTCACGAGCATACATCATAGCCCACTGGTTACCCATTGTAGCTTGAAGTTGATTAAATTGTTTTTGAGATTGGGCAGCAAGCACTCTCATTTCTTGTTCTCGTTTTGCATAATCTCTTGTGAGCATAAATTCTTGATCAATTTTTCTCATCTTTTCTTGTTGATTAGCAATAAAACGATCATGTTCCCTACGAGCATCTTCTCTTAGAACTGCTCTTTTCTCAGCAGAAAGAGCATTCTCTTCAGCACGAACATCACGAACTTCTTGACCACGAATCTGAACAGCAGCTGCACGAATAGCTTTCTTATCTGCTTGTTGTTGTGCATTACGCTTAGATGATTCTTCAAATGCCTGTCTACCAGCAAAAGCAAGAGCACGATTAACACCAAACTTCCTAGCACCAACAGCAGTTGATATAGCCATACGAATAATATCTTGATTATTTAAACCAAGTTCTTCTTTAAAGCCACTGGCAGTAAACAAATTAGCTAATGAATCTGTAAAAGATTTTTCTGTCTTTTGTGTTCCAGATAATTCTTCAACAATCTCTGCTACACTACGAATTTTTCTAGATGCTTTAGCAGGATCTGTTTCATAATCTTTCTTTAAACCAGAAACAAAAGCAGGATCTGTGCTTTCTTTAGGTGGAACTTCAGATACAGCAACTGTTACAGGAGTATTTTGGATATTGCTCTTATCACGTTCAGCAAGTTGTTCTACAGTCATTTGTTCTGGAGCAACTGCAAGAGGTGCTACGACAGGAGCTGGAGCTACTTGGGTAGGTGAAACAATAACAGGTTGTGTGTCTTCAGGTACTACTTCTAAAGGAGTTTTATATCTATCAGGCATTGCAGGTACAACTGAGACAGTAGAAACTGGTACTACTGTATCTACAACTACTGGAGGGACTTCTCTTGAAGTTATAACCGCATTAGATGGAGAAGCTTCAATAACAGGAGTTGATACTGCTTCAGTAGGTGGTCGTTTATCAACTGCAACCATATTAGCGTATAATTCAGCTTGATCTTTAGGATAGCGCTCATCCCATACAGGAATGTTTTCAACTGTTGGTTGAATAATCATTGGTACTACATTTTGACGTTTTCTTTCTTCGTCAATGTCTGCATCAACAGTACCAAATTGGTAACCTGCCGCAGACTGTACTTGTTGGGGTACTACACCATATGTACCGTTCTTATAGTTAGCTTGGGCAGAAGAGCCACGGCTAAAGTCAGGCACACTCATTGTACCATGCATGAATGATGATCCGGGTACATCTGGATGACGATACGCTAATGATGGCACACCGCTAGTACCATCTGCATTATACAATGGGGCATCTGAGTTACGTACATCTACTGCACCGTCACGCATATTAGCCTTACGACCTTCTTGCACCATACGTTTAATAGCTTTTTTATTCTTAGGATTTTGTGCAGCAGCTCTAGGAATAACAGCTTCTCCGGGAGTAAGCATAGCAGGAACTGTATCAGTGCCTTTTGCTTGGAAGATAGGAGCTTGAGCAAGGCTACGTTGACCTTGTTTGAACATACCAGTGCCAGCTAAAGGATTTTGAGATGGGATACCTAGCTTTTGTTTGTTCATCCTAGCAGGAGGAATACCCATGTCTTTTAGTCTGGCATTATTAACTTGTTCTTTATGACCTAAACCTTGATTAGCTTTTGCAGCTGCTTCTTTAAGTTTAAGTTCATGTAATTGTTGTTTACGCATTTCATCAAGTCCCATCTTAGAAACTTCACGAGCTTCTTTATTCTGGAACTTGAGATATTCTCTCTGTTGTTTACCTGATAAGGGTGCCATAGTATTTCCTTAAAATATTCCTAGCTTCTTAGCTAACAATGCTCCACCAATGACCATGCCTACGGGTCCCATAGCGGCTAATGCGGCTTCCCCGCCTAAACCTGCGGCAGCACCCATACCAGCTGTAGTTGCACCAGTAGCTGCAGCTCCACCAGTAGCTAATGCAGTACCTTCAGCGGCTGCAACACCAGTGCTTAATCCTGCTAATGAGCTACCTAATGGAGCGGCAACTTCACCTGCACCAACTACTGTTGGCAACACTGAAGAAGCAACAGGAGAAACCCCTTGTACAGCACCACCTATTGATGCAGGGGCATTCAAAGCATACATACCAGTAGAAGCAGGAGATGCTAAAGCACCAGCATTAGTCAATGCAACAGGAGCACCACTAGCAGTAGTACCCATAGATGTAATAGCGTTAGTTGTTAATGGTGCATTATAAGCTTTATATGCGGCATCAATTCCTTTTGCAGCTGCATTGGTACCCATAGCTGTAGCTTGTTGACCTAAATATTGTTCTGTTTGGTCAGGCATAGCTTGAGGCACAACAATCTCTGCGGGTTTAATAGATGCGGCTAATGGAGCTACTTGTTCTTTTTTAGTCCAATTCCAAGGATCATCTTCTGCACCCATTGTTCCTTGTGCATAACCTGCTACGGATGTGCTACCATAAGCATACCCAGGAACTGACATAGTACCATTAGCAAGAGTCATACCTGAATTCATTTGGTTTGATGTACCACCCATACCCATTGAAGGAGTACTTGATGGTTGTGGTAAGTCAGAACCATAACTACTAGGTGCACCTAAGCCTGAGGATTGTGGTTGCATTGCACCAGCACCACCCCCTTTACCACCACTAGCCCCTTGCATATTACTTTGAGTCATGTCTGGTAATTGCATACCACCTTGAGGTATACCTCCGTCACCACCCATTGCACCTAAACCTTGTGATGCACCTTGCGATGGATTTCCTGTTGCGGGAGTTCCCATATTACCAGCCATTATTTACCTCCTGAAGCATTTTGTCGTGCGGGATTACCATAGATAGTCGAAGCATAGCGCTGAAGACCTTGCCAAGCAGAGTCAAGACCTTGTTGTTCAACTCCACGTTGTTGATTACCAAGATTAGCCGTTCCTGCTACACCTTGATTAGCAATACCTGATGCAGCTGTAGCACCTGACTGAAGCGATTGTTCAGCTGCAAGACGATTCTTAAACGCTTTGTCTTCGTATTCAGCATCTAGTTTAGCTAATTGACCTGTAGTCTCAGCGTTCTGAGCGCCTTGCATAACAGCTTGTCGTGCAGAACCTAATGTCCCTGCTTGACCAAAACCTGTGTTAAGTTTTGCAACACCTTTTTGAGCTTCATTAAGAACACCAGCTTTTTGAGCAGCTAATATTTCAGCGCTAGGTGCAGTTGCCATAGTAGACAACCTTCTATTTTGATCACCTAAAGAACCAACAGCAGTAGATGTAGTTGCCTCAAGTAAATCTGCTCCAGATCCAAAAGCTTTTTTCTGTAAACTAGATTCACCAGCTACCTTAGACAAGTCACCACTCTCATATTTACCTTGAGCCGCAGTACCTACTTTTTCTAAATAAGGTTGCGCCCACTCTGGAATACTACTTGTAGAACCTCCACCGCCCCCGTAGTTCCTTTTAATAGAACCATTAATTTTATATTTCATTCTAAATCCTTTCGCATTACTACGTAAGCTTCTTTAAATCCAGATACATACTTTGGTAGTACCTTTGCCCATCCTGGACGACCCCATTGTTCAATAGCTTTACAGCCAGAATCACGGGCAAATTGTTCCACTGTAGGGAACACCTTAGATTGTTCTTCAAAGTCACTTCCAGAGAAAGCAATTATATGAAGTGTTTTGTGTTGAGAGTATTGTAAGTATTGAGTTAAACCAGCACCAATAATATTTAATTCATCATCTACTACCGCCCAACATTGAATGTACTCATTAAGAATCTTTTTAAGATAGTCTGTTAATGTAGATTCTCCTTGTCCATGCTCAATTACTTTCTGAAGTAATACAGAGAGTGTTGACCAGTGTTGTACTGTTTGATCGGGTGATAACAAAATAATTTTCATAGTTAGTTTGGTGGAGTTGGCCACACTATAGTTACAGGATATCCTTGTTGAAAAGTAATATCTCTTAGTTGTTGTCTATAGGTTTCCCACTCAGTTTGTTTAGCTTGTGTTAATGGGTTGTTAGGTATTTGAGTCCAGTCACATAAGGTTAACAATTCATTTCTTTGTTGTTTAACTTTATTAGATAAGATAGTAGTATCAAACACCCATTCAGATGTATCAAAGTTGTAATAGTAGTTATCACCGGGAGAATTAGGTATTGGAACAATTTCTTTATTAACTACTTTGTATTTTGTATTGTCAATAAAGGAGTCTGTTTGTAAATAATTATCTAAAGAATTTACAACTTCTAATTGTGTTACTCCACTACCAATGATCCTACCATTGCTTAAGTTATATTGTACGTAATATGTATTCATCGATAAGTCGCTAATGTTGTTAAGGCTGCGTTACCAACTATAAAAGAAGGTCCACCTGTTTCTTGTGATATTTGCACCATAAAACTCCTTGCTCCACTTCCAATTCCTGTCATATTAATTGTTAAAGGAAGAATTGTAGAGTTAGTGTGAGTTATACCATTTGCTAAAGTAGCAATACCACTATTAGTTTCTATAACTCTAACAAAAGATGCGGTTGTTCCCGAGCCAGACATATAAAACAAATTAAGAGATACAGTAACAAGAACAGCATCAGGTGTACTAGCATAAGTAGTAGATACACCACCTACGTCTTGCCAAACTCCTGGACCATTTTTGTTAACAGCACTACCAAGATACGCTGAAATGTTTGCGGGTACTGTAACAGAGTTACTGTTAATATTACCTGTAGAAACAACGTTACCATTAAGGTACATAGCACTACCATTATAAGTAATGTTAGTAGATGAATTACCAATAGCAAATGTACCTGTGTTATTTATCTTGGCACCTGAACCAGTCATAGTTGTACCACTAACTGCAGGGCTAGAGCCTACTGTTAAAGATCCTGCAAATGCAGTTCCCGCAGACAATGTTCCAGCTGTAATAGTACCCATGTTAGCACTAATAGCCGCAAGGTTAGATACGGTAATCTTATCTGATGTTACAGATCCAGCAAAGATTTTATCTGATGTAATAGCACCAGTTTCAATCTTAACAGAAGTAATAGCTTGAGCTGCAATAGCTTGAGCACCAATAGTTAATGCCGCAATGTTGTCACCAGTAATAGTATTGGCAAATATCTTATCACCAGTAATTGTACCAGCTTGGATATTACTTGCTACAATAGCATTAGCCGCAATCTTACCTGCTGTAATAGCATTAGCAGTAATCTTTTGAGATGTAATTGCATTGTCAGTAATCTGTGTGCTACCAACAGAGTTAGCAACTAAATTACCTGTTGATGAATCAATAGCCGCAACTGCAGTCTTAGCCGCAGTAACTGCTCCATCAAGAAGCTTTATGTTAGTAACTGCATTAGTAGCAATCTGTGCGGCAGACACTGTATTAGGTCTAAGGTCACCAAAGGCTTGGTCAAGAGCCGCTACGTTGATCTTAGTAGCAGTTACAGCACTAGCCGCAATCTTAAGCTCTGTTACTGCTCCATTCATAAGTTCATTAAATGAAACAGTAGATGGAGGTACAATAGTATCTAAGTCAATAGCAGTACCATCATCTACTTTCCAATGATAGTCTGGAGGAGAAGTATTAACAGCAAACTTAATCTTACGACCACCTAAGATAAGGTAGTAAAGAAAGTAAGTAGTACCAAAAGGAAATCCTGAAAGATACCAAGTGTAGTCTGCTGGGTTAGTTGACTCTGTACTTGAGTCACTATTATAAATACCAAAGTAAGTCTTGTTAGTAGGTGTATTAGAAAACCCTGTACCTACATTATCTGTAGCATACTTAACATGAATGTATTGGTATGTATAAGAACCGGGATCTCCACCAGGAATATCAGGGTTAGACTCTGTAGCACCAGTACTGCCATCTAAATTTAAACTTAAATCATACAGATAAGCATCAAGATCTTTATTACCTGTTATGGGAGGATTAAACATATATTACCTCCGATCAGCTGGTCGTACATCAAATGCAAGAGTAGGAAGTCTCCAATAGTCTGTTGATGTAATATATAAATTCATTACACGACCATTAACTCGAGGATCTACTTTATAGCCTTGAGACTTTTGATTGTTAGGGAGAAATGTAAATACATCCGCAGACGTATATGTAGGGTTATCTATATAATTATTTTGTCCAAGTACTTTAATACTAATACTAGCTGAGCCAGATACTTTATCAAATATAGGGTATATAGAGTTAATAATAGAACTACCAGTTAAGTCGCCTGTATTAATCTTTTTAGACACATAAGAATCATACGCTACAAATGTTGTACCATTGTACATGAGATAAGCATCATTTGTAATCAATGTTTGTGTTGAGTTAGTTGTAAACAATAACTCTTGTTTAGCATAATTAAAAGTATTACTTACATTTTGCGGAGCATTAAATGTATAAGTAACATTAGCTAATGTTCTCTTTGTCCATGTATTATTTTTATAATTAAATATAAGGGCTTCAGTACAAGTTGTTGCATTTCCTTTAGGATAATTAATCCAGATTTCTTTATAGAAAGGATTACGTACAACATGAACTTTGTTAGTGTAACTCTTATTAAGGTTACTAAAGAAATACTTTTTAATACGGAAGTCAGCAATAGACTCAATACTACCTGAACCATTATGAACATAGATATCATTACGGTCTACTACAAAGTGACTACCATCAAACTCGCATACACAATCTGTATTGAGAATACCATAAGACTTTGAGTATGGGGTTACTTTAGTTACATTACCAATAGACAATATATTAATACTGTCTTCAGAATAAATAAACATGCTACCTCTAAGGTCTAGCATATCGAGTACTTGTGATGTTGAGCTTAATTCAAACTCATCTGCTGTGTCTGTTGTAACTCCGGGTGCCCATACTTGTGGGATGTTACCTGTAGGAGCCTGAACAGAAACACGTACAGTTCCTGGGGCATATGTTACAATGCCACTCTCGGTTAAAGTAAGGTTAGCCGCAACAAGAGAATAGTTAAGTGAACGGATTACTTTAGCAGTCACTGTAAGACCAGCTAAGTAATTCCATCCGGGTAAAGGTTGAAAGGTAGATCCTGCTGAAGCACTACCATATAAACAATACAATGGGGTTGTCTGACCGTTGTTTACTACAACAGCAAATCCACCGTTAAAAAGAGTACCTTGCCAGTCGCTATTGTTGTACAGTACATCAGCAGAAGAAAACATATTAGATGAATTCCCTGCCGCATCTACTCGAACAATAGCTCCATTTTTAGCAAAGATATTATAGCCTTGGTCTGGTCTTTTCCAGTGAATACCATAATCAGGGGTAATAGCCACAGTCCTGTATGCTCCTTCACCCGTAATTGTTTGTACTGCATTGTCGTCAAAACGAACATTGAGTACATCTGAGAAAACGTTAGGAGGAACAATCAAGGGTGATAAGTCTGTGTTGAGACCTCCCTTGCCTAGGTCTGTAATTGGTGTTGCCATGAGATATCCTTTTTATTACTATTAGGTACCAAGTAAAGCGCATTCAGCTTTGCGTCTTTTGTTAAGACCAGCCAACACTTTACCTCCACCTTTATTCCATTTCATTAACTCTACCTTAGCGGCTTCCCAGTCTTGTTCATTAATCTTTCGTCTTAATGTACTTGTCTGTAGTCTACCTACACCTAAGTTGTAACAGAAGTCAACAATAGCATTTAATTTTTTTTCATCTGTAGCTAGTACAGGACAGTACCTAAGTGTTCCGGGCAAATAGGTATGATGTAATTCTTTAAGTAAAAGATCATAAGCCTCAGGCTCACTCATAGGAGGATCTTGAAGCGTTACTTTTCTACCGTCAGCATAGTATGTACTGCCGTAGCCAATAGTAGCTACATTAGCAGGACACATGTAAGGCTTAGAACTAAAGCCTTCAAAATGTTTACACAAGTCTGCGGCTATAGTTAAGTTCATAGTCCACGCTTGCTGAGTGTACGATCAAGGAACCAGTAGTTAAGAGTACCAGAGACAAGAGCCGCAAAGTCTGCTGACATCATTACCTTAAATACTTCTACTGGAGGCATACCATTTTGCCATGAGTTATAAGCTAACCATACATGGACAAATGACCACAGTGCTAAGATCCAATATGTTACTACGGGTCGTACTGAAGCTGATAGAGCAGCTACAAAGCCGCCTCCTGCTGCCTTAACCATTTCTGTTTGTTGTTCAATAGCAGACTGGAAAGCACCCATAACACCGACATCAATAGCGGCTTCACGTTGAGCACCAATCTCAGCTAACTTCTGTTGACCACGTTGAGCTTCTAAGTCACATTGAAACTTAAACATATTAAGCTCATGTACACGCTCATCTTTCTTATCTAACCACTTGAGTACTTCAGGGGCTAATCGAAATAGACCGCCAAACACTGATCCCAGAATACCACCACTTAAAATATCTAACATATATTAATCCTTACATTTATGACACTTTTTATCTTCATCATGAGATAATTTAACACCAGCTAATAGACCAATGAATCCACCAACAATAGTTTGAAACGCTGGTGAGAGGAGTTTAAAGATCTCTGCGTTATCTACTTCTTTAGCCCATAAGCCAAGAACAAATGCAACCATCATACCTAGTACTGATAAACACAGAGTAGATGCAACCATAAAAGTAACATTATACGTTAGCTTTGCTTTAATATCTTCCATTGGTTTTTCCTTATGCGTAGATGTCGAGGGTTGGGTTGTTGATTTGTCTCTCGACAGTAAGCTCTTTATTTTTACGCTCATACAACTCAAGCTCATAGTCTTGGAATGCTTTAGTAACTCTTTTAATCTCTCTAAGAATTTCTCTTTCAACATTTAATAGTTCCATTTTCTTGTTGTATAGCTTTAATTGAATGTCTGAATAAGTAGGGTGTACTACAGGATAATATTTATCATAGCTGTGTAACTTCATTTCTTCTCCCTCTTAATTGCTTCTTTATAAGCATAAACAATCTTATGTCTAAGCTCTGCGCTATCAGATGCTCCTGCCCATTCAGATATATTATTCCATATAACAACCATATCTTTACTTGAGCATAAATCTTTGTGATTAGTTAACCATTGAGACATCTGCATATGTCGTTCTGTAGGGTTGTGTATAGTATAAGCTATACCATAAAATTCTCTTACGCTACACTTGTCCTCAGCAGATGATGTTAAGGTTAATAGAAGTATAGCTAAGAGAATCCACTTCATTTTAGATGAAGCTTATTATCTATTGCTAACCATAATGCACCAAAGAAAGCACCAACAATAATAATTGGTTTTACTGCTCTGGCAAGCCATTCAAGGACAGTAAATGCCCCTTGAGCAGCATTAAAAGCTTTGACTACTTCTTCAGTGCTTTTATCTAGTTTATCTACTTTGGCTTCTACTGCCAGAAGTCGTTCATATATTTGTTTGTGACTTACTTCATTATCTTGAGTGGTTTCTTGCATCTTATTCCTTAATTACGGCATCCTGAATGTCGTCAGGTTTCTTTTCTAGTTCTGTTTTAAGCAAACCAAAGAATGCTTCACGACCAACTTGGAGTTGATCAACGTTGAATCGTGCTGACTCAAGTTTACGATCTAAGTCTGCTACATGATTCAACAACAGTTGTTGCTGAGTAGTCATGTCTTCAAACTTATATTCAATACCATCAATAGTTACGGGGGTCTTTTCATTTTTTCCCATGATTATTTTCCTTTTAAATTATTCACCTGCCCATACACGGACACGGTTAGTTGGGGTTACACTATACGGTTGGAGTACGCTTGTATCTTCATCCTGCATTACATAAACGTTACAATGCCAACCGTTTAAAGCTTGCATTATAGGAGACTCTCTACCGTCAATAGTTTGAGTCTCACCTGTTGGTTTATAAATGATACCTATTGTATCAATGTTTTTAAAATTAGCTACTATGTAGCCTTCCTCTGCTTCTATATTCATTTCAGGGTTAGCTTCTACAGCACCTTCAATACGATATAAAATTGACTTAGCCTCTTCTTCAGACTCAAATTTTAAACAAATGTTCATGTTGATTCCTTATGAGGTTAAAGCATTAAGCTGTGATTGTGTTACAGCAATTGGATAGTAAGCAGCTTTTTTAATTCTTACAGGGAAAGGGTAATAAATACGACCAACACCAAACACTAATTGCGTAAGACCGCTAATTGATAATCCGCTATCTATATATGGTCCTAATGTAGAACCATTCCGTGAAATAAGCGCAGTTGTTGAATTAGCATTAAGAGATGATGCATTTTTAGTAAATACGTTTGCTGTATTACTTGCGTATGTGTAAGGACCTGATTGAAAGAATTTATTTTGTGTTCCATCATTCATTTCAACTGATCCAGTAACTGTTGAAGCACCTGTATCTTGCATATGTGCGTATTCAGCGTATAAAGTCCCAGCACTTTGAGCATACCAACTTGTAAAATTTACACCTGTCATACTTGCTATATCCGCAATCCTGGTAACCCCAGCACCATCTGTTTTTATATAAGAAGTAGGAAAAGCACCACTCTCGATTTGAATACCCCAAATCATTGTTGAATTATTAGCAGTATCAAAAGAACCAATACCAAGGGTAGAACCTGCAATAGTTACAGTAATCCAAACTCTTGCCATAGTATCTGATAAACGTTGGCATCCATAGCTAACAGGAGCACCAGCTGCAAGACTAACAGTACCTGTTCCAAAATTATAATCTATTGAAACAGAAGGGCTAAACATATTTACACGACCTACGTTTAACGTATTAAAAACTGTTTTCTTAATATATACACTGTATGTCCATGTTCCTGCTGAAATACCTGTACCATACGTCAAATAAGCATATCCAGCATTTTTAGTCATCCAACCACCAGCTCTTCCTGCTGGATTAATTGTTCCTGAATCAACAACAACTGCACCAGTACCGTCTACTGACCAACTAGTTAAGCCTTCACTTATGCTAAATACATTTGTTCTTTGTTCTTCAATTAACAACCCCAATGATTCTCTAGTAATAGGATCACAATCAAACCTTGCTTGGTTATTTCCTGCTGTTAAAAGAACAGGAACGTAATTTGTAATAGCTGCAGTTGTTGTAGGTGTGTATGTTGTTACAGTAGAACGCTGTTCTAATTGTGCACCCCAAACAAACAACCCTGAAGTTCCATTACCAGCATAAGTTGTTACGTTGTTGCCAGTAGCAAGCCATAATTCAAAGAAGGTAGTTGAACCCCCAGTTGTAGTTACTGAACACCTATACCAACCACTTCCGACAGATGTAATTGTTGCAGTACAACCTGCTGCAACTGTTCCAACAACACCATTAGTTAAATCAAACCATGTGTTTCTAACACCTGCAATATAAGTGTTTAAATTTAACCAACTCCTTGTATCTGCTTTTGCATAGACACTAAATGTGCATGGCCCACTTGTTGTGCCAAGTGCTTGATAAATTGCATGGGCAGAATTTGCACTATCTTCAATAATTTTATCAGCAGTACTTGTTCCATCAGGTGCTGTTGTTGCATTTGCTGTTACTGTTGTGTTTGATAATGCCCAAGGTGAAACATTAAATGTTTGACTTTGTAAAACTAAATTCTGTTCAGCAACTGCAGCAGTATCATTATCATAAAACGTTGCAGTAGACGCACGATTAAATGTAACTCTGTTATCTAATTGCCTTGTGTTAGCAAAGTCAAGCAAGAGAGAAGGTTTCAAATTAGGAAAGTTTGATTGTATACTCATGCTTGTTCTCCATCTGCGGGTGTCGGTGTATTGCCTTCAGCAAGCCACTTAAGATATTCTTGGTAGTCGGTGTTGTCTAATGCAAATGGGATACTTATATACATTCCTGACTCTGTAGTTGTACTTACAGAATCTGCAACACCTTCTGAATTTTTATGTAGTTTATATTGCATAATCAAAGCTCCGCAGTTACACCAAAATAGCCAGTAGTACTATCTCGGTTAGTTATCCATCCACTTGTATTTGCTACTAATGTTGTAAAACCCGAATTAAAATTTAACCTAAAACTTGTAGGCGTAGACCCTGAAATAACAGGGTTTACATCAGAGTTGTCATTTACAGTACCTAAGTTAGCACGATACTTTGTAGTGCCTCCGGCAAGAGTGATTGACAATGATGGTGCGGTTCTCATAGGCACAGGTAAAAAGACAACACCAAAACCAGTGCTTGTGCTATCTGCAACAAATCCTGATATGTATGCGCCAGTACCAGTTGACACTGCTAAGGTTTGAAAGTAACGCTGACACAATCGAAATTCAGTTTCATAAGATCTCACATCAAACGATGTTGCTATACTTCCTTTTTCAACTTGAATACCCGTGATGTACCAAGTTGCTCCATTAGTGCTAATAAGGCTAACGCATCCATCTGCTGAAAACTGGTCGCCACCACCCCAAAGATTTGCTGGCTCGGTAAAACTTGTGCCAACTCCCAAACCGAAACTTATCCACAATCCTGTGCCGTTTGTACCGCCAACCCAAGTGCCTGTCGTATCACCACCAATAACTAAAGTTTTTTGTTCCCAAGTATTTGCATTATTGATTGTGTAAGTAAATGGGTATGCTCTATTTCTAGCACTATTTTTTAATGCACCACCAAATGTTCCAGTTATAGAACTACGAACCCAAAAAGACAATGTTAATGTTTGTGCATTTGAAGTTCCGTACATAAAATCTGCAAAATTAAATCCTTCAATTTTTTGTTCAATATTGTAAATATCTGATGTAGTTGTAGCAGATGCCGATAATGACGTAACTAACAAAGAATTTGAAAATCCTGTTGGTGCTGTGCCTGATTGACCAACACTAAATTTACCAGTAGCTGCACCTCCGTTATAAGAATTTCCAGACCATCTATCAAGATTAAATGCACCATTAATTTGGTTAACAGTTGTTCCCGCATTACGCTGATCAATTCTCATGTCACCATTAATAATACGATTCCTAAACCCAGTAGTCATCCCTGTATTATAATACGCAGAACTATCCTGATAAGCCATTGATCCAAGATATTGATTCAATGGGATTTCATTAGGTGCTGTGCCAATGTCTGATTGGTCAACTAGTTGGTATTGAGTACCACTAACAGTCTGACTTATAGTTCCATTAACGACTAACTTAGATGAGTTAGTGTTAGTAGTTGTGCCAATCTGTAGGTTAGTCCCATCAAAATTAAGTGCACTACCACTGCTAAGAACCTTTGATCCATTAGCGTACAACACACCATTAACTGTTGCGTTAGTCATTGTCAGATTTAAATCTGTTCCTACAGATAACGCAGTAACACCGTTAGATTGTAAAGCTAAAACACCTGTGGAGTCTGCATTACTTTTTAAGCCAGCACTTCCGCTGACTACGCCATTATCGGCATTTAAAATACTTGCCATATTAGGCTCCTTGTTGTGCTACCTGTTGAGCTTGATAAGCCGCAATAATTTCAGAAGTCCAAGCTGTATTGCAGATTGCAACAACATTAGCAGGGATGCCTGTCAGGTCTTGTGCAGGTGTGAGGCTTGTGCGGTGAAAGGTTTGGCTAATCTGATTGCCATTTTCCATGATGCGTGTAGCTTCACGATATAGAACGATGCCGTTCTCTGTTACTGTAATTTGGTCAACAGTTGTGGTTTTGGTTAAAGACATTTTTATTTCCTTTTCAGTTGTGTCCGACTAAGCCATCCGACTTAGTTAAGTTGATGTGAAATATGTAATAGTGCAAATTATGGGATCGGTAGCACTAACATCGCTAACAATGACATCGTAGTCTGTAACATTAGAGCCGCTGGTAAGTAAACGAAGATACGTGTTACCGCCAGCAGGGGTATAAACTGTACATTGAGTTTTTGTACTCCAATTTACCCCTGATGTATAAACTGCACCTGTTCCAGCAACAGAAGATGTGAAAGGCAATCCCTTTAGGTATAAATTACCGCTACCGCCAGAATATGATGATGCGTTTAGGTTAATTGTTGCAGTTACAACTCTACCAACTTTTGTATATGTCCCAATTTGAGTTGAATAACTAACTGTTGGGTCAGAAACAGAACCTCCAAAAGTAGGAGTAAATGTCCCCTCCTCATAGTCATCTAGCGTATTAGCGTTTGATGATGCTGATTGAGTTGCGGGGAATGTGATGCCTGTGCCTGATGATGGAATTGCGCCTCCAACACCAACGCCGTATGGGTTTATCGTAGTACCCGCATCCCATGTAATAGCGTTCCCTGCCGTTCCAGTTGCAGTAGTTGCGTTAAATGTGTGTGCGCCATCGTATTGATAATACAGAGTTGCCTTGTCGCCGCTGGTTAAATATTTCCAACCACTGTTTAAATAAGCGTTAGAAGTTACCTCTGCGGTTTTTGCACCTGTTTGTCCACTAAATGTTGCAGCCAAACCAATTTGAATTGCTTTGCTTGAAGCCCAAGAACTTGGAATAATACCTAAACCTTGATTACCATCACGAGTAATTATAAAACGAGGCGTAGTTAAATTATTATCATCCCAAACTTGCAATGCCCCTGCTGGTCCTCCACCAGAACCAACCATTACATCTAAACCACCTAAAGTCAATGCTCCAGTAAATGCGGAACCAGAAGCAGAACCAAGTCTTGAAGGACCTGCTACTTGCAATCTAACATTTGGAGAACTTGTATTAATACCTAAATTAGCGCCATCAAACACCAACCCAGCAGACCCCGTAAGATTCCCACTAGCACCCGCATAGACAACCCGACCGGATGTCAATGAAGAATCAATTAAGTCAGGAGTTGTTATACCTGCTGTGCCATCTAAAATAATTGCCATGTTAATTCCTTAAAAAAGATTACCATGGAACACCCACGGCTTGTACGGGATTCTTTTGCGCTTCAATCTGAGCATCCAGAGCATCTTCTGTAGCTTGCTTATCAACACCATTAGCCCACACCCATCCAAGCACTGTGGCTTGTGTCAGGTCTGCATAAGGCGTATTGACTGTGCCATCTGCCCATGAGCAAGTTGAATAGATGGATGCTGTGTGTTCACCATCTACTGCTGTAGCTTGCCAATGTGCTGTGGTTACAAAACCATCTGCTGTTTTGCGGTCAAGTTGTGAGATTGTCCAAGTGGTAGTCATGTTAGTCCTTAAAGATTAGCGGCATCAAGTCGTGCCTTGAGTGATTCAATGATTGCTTGTTGTTCTTGGATGCACTTCATCAGCGCATATTGCAAATCTGTTTGGTAGATTGACAAACGCATCTTGGGGGTTTCATCTTTGCTTGCCCAATTACTTTCCATGACCAACTCAGGTGCAACAGATTGCACATCTTGAGCAATAACACCTAATGTCAGGCCATCATCTTCTTCCATGTTTTGGTCAATGTAATTAAATGTCTGAACAGGAATTGCACAAATCTTGTCAAGGTAAGAAGTTGCAGGGGCAAAGTTTGTTTTTTCTCTGCGGTCAGACAGGTTAACATTGTTTGCTGAATAGTTAGCAATACCGCCATTAGAACGAACTTCAAATCTTACTGCTGTTGCATCACTTGCAGAATGAAAGAAAAAATCAGTATTATTAGGTGTTACTGCGCTGTAATTAATTCGCAAACCATAAGGCGTTGAGTTTGTATTTCTAATGTAAGCAACATTGTTTGCAACATTACCTACAAGTGTAAATGCTGCGCTTGAAATAGTGCTTGTAGTCCCCACCAGAAAGTTACCGCTAGAGTCTATTCTCATGCGTTCTGCCCAAGCAGTGTTGGGGTACTGCAAGAAGATAATTTCCGAACTTGCCCCCATCTGCATTGTCGCAGCCCATGCGTTCGGGCCAGTGACGCTCTGCATGTAGAAGTTTGGCCCTTGACCAATCGTTGAACTTCCATCTGCCCACACAGATATACGAGAACCAGTTGAACCAGTGCTTTGCACACGAAGGCCATTGCTAGTTGCGCTACCAGAGTCAAGCGTCATTCGGTAAGTAGTGTCTGTCGTCGTACCGAGCAACAGATTGTTGCTGGCGTTCAGAGTCATCGCCTGAGTAAAGGTGATAGCGTTTCCTGCTGTGCCTGATGGGGCTGTGCGCCAAAAGTGACCACCATTTAATTGGTAATAATTAGTTGCTGGAGTTGAAGTTGATTTAATATATTTCCATCCACTAACATACTGAGCATTTAGTGATAACTGTAAAGACAACTCATCAGTTGTCATCAGTGATGCAAAATTTGTAATTTGTAAACCAGCAGAAAAAGGAGTTGTCCAAGCACTCGGAATAACTCCCAAGCCTAGATTGCCTGAAGTGTCGAGGCGCATACGCTCTGTGCCGTTTGTGCTAAACACCATTGGATGGTTTGTGTCAGTTCTGAGAACTACCTCTGTGTCTGTGCAAAGCGCATCAAACTGAACAGGCGTTGTTGTATCAATAATAGTAAGTCGTGGGTTGGCTGACCCACTAATACGAATACCATCTTGAGAAGTGTTAGAAAGTATGTCTAATTTTTTAGTAGGCGATGCAGTACCAATACCAACATTCTGAGAAGCGTTAATTGTTACCGCAGTAGTATCCGAAGCACCAGTTTTTAAAACAAGTGCTCCAGTAGTATCCGAGCTAACAACATAACCAGTTGTTGTGGTTGTTCCTGAAGATATAGAACTCATATTTTCTCCTTAAATAACAACCCAGCGTTGTCCACTAGCTATGTTCACAGAGTATCCACTCTGAATAGTCATTGGTCCAACAGAGAATCCGTTAGAGCCAGCTGCAATAGTTTGATTAGTTGATACAGAATCTGCGTTCTGTGTGATAGGACCACCACCAGTAACTACAGTTTCCCATGTTGCTGTTGTACCGTCTGTCTTAAGATATTTATTAGCATTACCTGTTTGAGAGGGTAGTGCATCTACTGTAGCCCATGATGTTGATGTACCGTCTGTTGTAAGATATTTACCTGTATTACTTGTTTGACTAGGTGCAAGAGCATTAAACGCAGTATTAGCAGTTGTCTGCCCTGTACCACCATTAGCAATAGCTACTGTGCCTGATACATTACCTGCTGTTAAAGCCGATTGAGCTGTTTTAGTCCACAAGCTTGTTGAGCTATTATATACAAGAGTATCACCGTTTGTAGGTGACTGAGCTGACACATCATGTAGCTCATCCATCTCATAACCGTTTTGAATCTTAACTTCAATAGTGCCTTGATTAACGTGGCTATAAGTTACAATACCTACATATACTAAGTGAATAGGTGCGTAAGGTTTAGTGCTTGTATAGGTACCTGCAGTAGTTCCGCTAAGATACAACTGAGTACCGTTAGCAAAAGCAGAAGTATTAAGACCACTAACTACACCTGTAACAACTACATAACCGTTATTGTTATTAGATATATCTGCTTGTATAACACCAAATGTTTGTGCTGATGTAGCGTCTGCATTAGCTATTGCTTTAGATACAAGAGCTTTGTTGCTTGCAGCTCCGCTAACATATACAACAGTACCTTTAGTAAGTGTTGCACCAGTTTCATTACGTACTTGAGCAATTAAAGTAGCAGTATTAAGAGCAGTACCTACAGACAAGTCTCGTACAGTACCTGTAGGACTAATCACTACACTACCGTCTGCTGATGTAATAGAACTGATAGCATTATCTGCTAATATACCTTGTGCGGCAGTAGCAAACGCTGTACTGTTTTGAGTAGCCGCAGTACCTAATCCAGAAATGTCTGTGTTAGATAAAGTAATTGCACCTGTACGACCAGCTACGGAAGTAACTAAGTTAGTCTGATCAATTTTTTGCCATGCTGTACCGTTAAATATAGCCCAGTCACCAATGACCCAGTCTGTGACTCCATCAAGGTTAGTACTACCTGAAACAGATACTACATAGTATGTTCCTTGAGTACCTACACCAGATGCAAGTGTTGGTGTATTAGTAGATGCATTCCATGTACCACCATATATAAGACCACCAGTGAGACTCACCCATTGTGTATCATAATTAGTGCTACTTAATTTAGCAAGAACTTGTCCTGCAGAACCGCCTGTAGCAATTCCTGGGGTGTTCATCCATGCTGAACCAGTATATACCTTCATGATACTACTGGTTGAATTAAAATACATAGCTCCTGTTATCAGAGCATTACCATCATTGTCTACTGTTGGATCACTGGTCTTAGCACCAAGATAACGGTCATCAAATGAATCATATGAAGCAGCCGCAGCTGTTGCACTTGCAGATGCACTTGTAGCACTATTGCTTGCGTTTGTAGCCTGTGTTGTTGCAGTGCTTGCACTTGCCGCAGAGTTAGTTGCTGATGTTGCACTTGCAGATGCACTATTGCTTGCATTAGTTGCATATGTAGATGCATTAGTTGCTTGGGTAGTAGCTATCCCTGCTTGCGTAGTAGCAATACCCGCTTGTGTAGTTGCTGTTGTTGCGGATGTACTAGCAGACGTAGCTGAGTTAGACGCATTAGTTGCCTGTGTTGTAGCAATACCAGCTTGAGTACTAGCAGTAGATGCGCTATTAGCGGCATTAGATGCTTGTGTTGTTGCAATACCTGCTTGAGTAGTTGCTATACCCGCTTGAGTCGTAGCAGTAGAAGCACTGGTAGCCGCATTAGTAGCCTGTGTAGTGGCTATTCCTGCTTGTGTAGTTGCGGTAGATGCACTGGTAGCGGCATTAGTAGCTTGCGTAGTAGCAATACCAGCCTGAGTTGTAGCAACTCCCGCCTGTGTTGTAGCCGTAGCCGCACTAGCAGAAGCATTAGAGGCTTGTGTAGTAGCAATACCCGCTTGTGTAGTCGCTATACCTGCTTGAGTAGTTGCAGTAGTAGCCGCATTTGAAGCGGTAGTAGCAGAACCAGCCGCAGCTGTTGCTGAGTTTGCAGCCGCAGTTGCACTTGCCGCAGCCGCATCTGCTTGAGCTGCCGCTAGGTTTTCATAACTTGCTGCACTTGTTTCGTCAGTATTGTCATATTCTCCACCTTTTGAGGCATTAGTAGTAGCTCCTGCTGTTGTAGTATAAGCCATTTATACCTCCTTAAATAAGTCCACCTGTGTTAAAATTAACCTGTACGTTACCGCCAGAAGCCCTACGCCACTTTTCTTCTTTATTCAATGAGAATACATTCTCAGCAAATTTCTTTTCATAACGCTGTTCCATCTTTTCATCAAATAGATAAGAACCTAAATTGTATAATGCTCCCCATATAAGGAGTCTTTCGTTTTCGTCTCGTAGCCAGTTAGATACTTCTTTACCAACATAATACTTTGTAGTAACAGGAGTAGCATAAGCAGTTGCTGATGCAGATGTTGCAAAACATTTTGTTACAGAATTTAATGTAGAAAAGTATAGTGGTGTATCTGTGTTAACACCTGTAAGAGTCAAGTAAGGTTGGTTAGCATCAAGCAAACCAATAAGATAGTTAACAGGAATAACTGCATATGTAGCGTCTAAAGCAGGAAGTCTACGATAGTAGCTGATCTCTACTTCAGCACCAACAGCTAATTGTGGGTGAATAAAGATCTTACCGTCTTTCCACATCCAGTTATATACTGAATACTTTTCACTATACAAGTCAAAGAATGTACGTGAGTCTGTTACTTCATTAAATACTTTACTTACATTTGAAGGAAAAGTAGAGTAAGGAGTTTCAAAATTACTCATTGCCAGAGTACGCACATAAATAAACTGTATCAAATCTTCTGGAATATCAAAAGATGTGTAGGCATTTCCATAAGGAAGTCCTGCGCTGTTGTCACCTGTATTATCACCTGCTTCAACAACGTATGTAACAGTTGCTTCAAGTGGAGGGATTCTTAGTGTACGATAGCACTCATCAGCAGAATAACCTAGGCAATCTTGAATGACGCTATCTGGAATAGTATTTACTTCGGGTTTGTTTGACCAGTCACGTACTTTGTCTACGAGTGCGTCATATCGGGGGGTTGCCATAGATTATTCTCCTGTAAAATCAGAGAGCCTTCACGTTACTTGTTTTAAGCAAAGGATAGTCTGTTTCAATAATTTGTTTTAATCGTCTTACATTTGTGGGTTCCTGCATGAATGTATCTGAATGAATATCAAGACCATATTTGGTCAAGATATCAATAGCTACAATATCAGGGATAATTGCAAATGAACGGTATGTCCGACCGTTGGCGGCAAATGAATCTAATTCTCTTTGTTGTGCTGCATAATCTTTGTATGCACTTACATCTTGTACTAGTTGAAAATTCTCTTCATCAGTTTTAACTTGGAAACTATTTTTGTTTCCGTCTTGTGATAGAAAGCCCATGTGTCCTCTTGTATAGTTTAGTTAGTCATTGCGGCACTAAAAGCACCGTCAATGGTAAAACAACCGTATTCATATTTTGTGTTAGAGCCGTTGAAAGCTGTAACAGCCGCAACAACAATAGCTCCCGCAGTAGTGTCAGCACCATCATAATATTTTACCTGAGTAATTTTTCCACGAATAACATTAGGTGCTCGATAGTCTGAACCAGCGTCCAGAGTATCAGCAGATGTACTAACATTAACTACGTAATTATCAGGAATATATGTTCGAGTACCGTTTGTTGCAGTAATTCGTAGAAATTCCATTTGTGTTCCTTTTATATTAGGTCTGAAAAGTGTCTGATCCTATGACAATTAGCACATAGTAAAACACATTTATCAAGTTCTTGTTTAGCTTTTTCATTTAGGGAAATAGTATCCCGTAGGAAATGAGCAGGTTCTTTGTTTGCTTTTGTAGACGGGTCTGTGTGATGAAATTCAAATGCAGCCTGATGTACTACTGCTAAACAGTCATTACATTTACCGCCTTTATAAGCAATAGCTTCAGCTTTTAAACTTCTAGATTTTTCTTTTCGAAAAATAGACCTACATTCTTTACAATCACAATTGTATTTAATACCACTCTTTTTAAGTTTTGTTAGCACAGAAAATTCTGATACCGCTTTGACTTGATTACAAGTCCTACAAGTTTTTGTTTCCATAAATTCCTTATCAATAAAAAAGGGGATATGAACTTGTCATACCCCCTTTTTAAGGTTGTTGAGGTTATTGCTCCTCAAGAGTAAGTGATCAGCTTACTCTACCTAAATTAGGCACCCGACAGACCGAAAATCATTCCGCATCCTTTTGGATTCCTACATTCCAAAGTACCCTCTTCAACGATCTGACCGATGATAGAGTCACCAAGCTGACCGAGGTCAACTTCTTGCAGAGGACGCAAGCTAGCGTAGCTGAACCACATTGGGTCATATACGAATGCTGTAAAGTTAGCCACATCGTTCACACCAGCAACGTTTGTATTAGAAATACCCATTACGTAGTTAGGAACAACCATGATGTCACCGAAGTCAGACATGTAGATTTCAACTGACTGACGGAGCTTGCCATCAGCGTCAATATTTCGACGAACGTTAGAATCACCAGTAGAACCTGTAACGGAACCTGCAGACTGAGCCTTAGCAGAGAACACACGACGGTTAGCAGGAGACAACATCAATTTAGTAGCTTTACCACCGTTTTCATAGATGCCTTGCATAACTGTGTCAACGTGTGACAGAGCCAAAGATACCTTGTCACCAGCGATAACGTTAGCGAATGTACCGCAGACACCGCCACCAGGATTAGTAGGAGCAGTATAGTCACCGGGAACAGCCAACACGTTTAGTGCTGTAGCAGGAGTTGTAGTAGCAGCAGTGTAGTTAATCCAAGACTGATAGCCACCAAAAGTACGTGTGCCAGAGCCGTTAGAAGATTTCCAACTGTTCACCAAGTCAAACTCAACGTCACGACGAAGTTCGGTACCACGCTTTTTGAGCTGGTATGCGTATTCATCAGCAACACCTGCTTGGTCAACAGCACGCTTAGTGCCAGTAACTGTAACAGTCTTGGAGTTGATTTGTGTGTAGTTACCCAAACGTGTACGGAAGGGTTCTGCAGCTTGAGCCGCATTTTGTGTATTATATGATACACCCTCGGCTACAGGAGCAGAAGTTGGGGGTGCCAACTCGTCTGTTTGCCATTCGTGAAACACAGCCGTAGCTTTAGTCTTGCCAATAGACGACAAGAAAGGTGTCTCATCACGAGAGATCATTGAAATAAAATTCGCTAAGTCTTCACGCTCACCAGCGTTGACAGCGTTACCCGTAGCAGCTGCGCTACGTGCGGCAGCCTTAGGGCCACCTGTTGCAAAAGTTTGTCCAGCCATTTGTTATTTTCCTTTTAGTGAGAAATTAAAGTTTTTTGCTCACTGAAGAAATACGTTTTAGAAAATCTAATTCGTCTTGTTTAGATCCTTGACCTGTTAGAACTTTAGTCCGGTTATTATTAACGGCTTGCTTCTCTTTTTGAGAACTCGAAGTTCCCTTCTTTGAGGGTATCGATTTCACGTTTGGAGATGCCTTTCGTTTTACTTCACCTGTTTCTTTAGCAGTTTTAAGTTTACGATAATCATTGATGAACTTAACTACGTTAGGGTCATAGACCGCTTCCAATAGTTGTTCAGGGATACCTTCTTTAATAGCGAACTCACGAATATTCTTAGCAACTTTTTCTGAATAGTCAGGAATGAGGTTAACAATGTTTTCCTCATACTGTCTCAGTAACACTTGTTGTTGTTCTATTTGTTGAGCTTGAATCTTTTCAACTACAGCTTTAGTTTGTTGTTCACGTTTATTGCGTGCATTCCAATACTTTTCCTGTACTTCTTCAAGTTGCTCTTTGAGTTCCCTAGCCGTGTAGGAATCACCTTCTTCTCGGGCTTTTTCAATTTCGCCTCTGACTTTATGATATTGTTGTGCAAGATTAGATTCAACAGCGGTCAGTTCTTCATTAATAACTGATCCAAGTTGAATAATCTCTTGTAACTTTTCTGCTCGTTCTTGGTCGATCTGTTTCTTCAGTTCGCCTAGTTCACGCCCCTTTTGAGATAGATGTTGGTCAGTAGAATAACCCTTACGGATTTCTTCTAGGGTAACATACTCAGTTTTACCGTCAACTGTGACAGGTACTTTGTATTCCCAATCGATATCATCTTCAGAAGGCAAGTCAGCATTTTGGGTAGACGTATCATCCTCAGCTGTATTATCTTCTTCTGAATCATTCGATTCTTCTTCTTCATCTAGGTCATTTTCAGACTCGGTATCGTTCTCTTTTTGGGCTTCTTCTTCCGATACTTCATCTGGACTTGGGACGTCATCGCCTTCTTCTGGTAGAGATTCTTTATTAAGACCCAACAGTTCTGCTGCTGGAGAATTACGTAGAATGTCATCAAAGCTCTTCACTTCCAAGTCTGCACTATTCGATCCGTCATCAAAACTCTGGCTACTGATTTCAGAAGCAGGAGTGTTGGTAGAGAGATGTGGTAGATTCATATTCTTTTACCTTTGTGTCCGTTAGGGAGCAGTGTCTGCGACCCTGTATTGTTTGGCTTCAGCTTTAGCTTTTTTAGCTACAGCCATACGTTCAGCGAAGTCACCTTTAGATGGTTCCATCATTCGGTTAACTGCATCAATAGCATTTGTTAAATTAACAAAGGTTGGTGCATAATTCCCTGCTCGACCTACACCGCCATTTGACCCGCATTGGACCAATTCACGTAGGATTTCTTCTCGTGCTTTCTCAAGCACATCTTTCGCTTTATTTAAATCACTCATTATTTTCCTCAGACCCCTCTTGGGTATTTTTGTTTTGTTGTTGGATGAACTTGACGTTATTACCGTACATTTCAATACCAACTAACTTCTCTTTAACACTGCCTAATGCCATAGCGGTATGATACAGGTACTCTCGTTCCTTAGAACAATGAGGCTCTGTCTTTAACCACGTAACAAAAAGGTCAGCTAAAATTTCGCTATATGCGTCACCAAAGAATTGTTCACGTTCACGGTGTACAAATTCAGCACGACCTAAAGCTACTTGGGCTTCCCTAAAGGGTTCCACCTTGTACTCATTGGTCTCATGATTCATCTTAGGCTTAATCTTCGCTTCAAAGCCTTTTCGATATTTATCCATAAATTATTTCTAGAAAGACTCCCCCATCTCTGAGGGAGGGTTATTATTACATTATTGGGTTTTCACCAGCAGCCGCAGGACCAGCCTGTGGTTGTGGGGGTTGACTACCTTGAGGCGCACTTGCATCGTTATGCGAGTCAGCATCAATGAAAGACTTAGCCATTGCAAGGAGTTCTTTAATATCAGGCTTAGGAGGCATTTCAACCCCTTCTTTAGCCGCCTGAATATATAGCTTACCCCACTCTTGATAACTCTTATCCAACGCAACCATAAGTTGTTTGGTGTTATCTTGCATGGCATTTTTAGCTTGTACATTAGTGAGGTCAAGGGTTGCTTGCCTCTGTGCTATGTCAATCATTTTAACTTGTTCTTCAAGTTGTTTCTGCTTTTCACCAGCCTGCATCTCACCTTCTCTTGACTTCATAGCCTGTTCAATGAACTTAGGGTCTGTATAATCAACAAGGTAGTCTAAAGGATCAAGATCCATAGACTCAAGAGCTTTGCATGCAATAGTTACTGCAGCTTGTGGACTTACAGCTCCACCAGCTCCTGCTTGTTGCAGTGCTGGAATAATCTGTTGTCCAATTACATTCATCTTTTTCATGATATTGCTGTTACTGTTTTCACCAACATCAACATCAACATAAAGCATCAAGTTACTTGGCAATGTACCAGGATCGACTGTCTTAAACAGATCATTTTGATCATAGTAACCAACTTCTTGACCACGGAGTTTATCCCGCATTGTCTTGTAGATACCTTCACACAGACGTTTAAAGCCTGTTTCAGCAAACCTACGTGCCATAAACTGGATACGTACTTGTGCTGCAGACATAGCTCTCTGCATCTTTTCTTCTGAATTACCAGAAACATAGAGTGTATCATTCAAACCCTGAGCAGCCTTAGACAAACCTGTAGCCTGTTCTTTGTGCATTTGTAATAGCTCAAGAATAGGTACTGTACCTGTACTGATAGTATCAGGTGTCATTGAAGCAACCGCATTGTTAGGGTTACCATTGGTAGCAATAATCTGCTTAGGCTTCATGTTCTGTAGCGCACTGAAGTCTACAACGTTAGGATCAGCAAGCTTAGGTGAGTAGTTAGTTAAGTAGACATTCTCAATAAATCCACGCATGATAGCTGTTGAGGCTAATGTCATGGGTCGAATCATATCTGCTACTGACAAACCAAAGAATTCATGTGGTACTTCAAAGGGACAAAGAGTCGCCAATGGAATCATATCACAGTCTTCTTCAAGAAGAATTGTTGAACCAGCAATAATAAAATGCTTTAGTTCAGCAATACCGTCACCATCACGGTCTACACGTAACCAACACTCAATAACAGTGAGTTGTCGATTAGCTTCTGACGGGAATAGCTCCCGTGAATTTCCCCCAAGCCAGTACTCTTCACCAACTAGACGCTTACGAGCAGCCTGCTCTTCGGTGTACTTGGTAGCCCAATCATAGCTACCGTCTCCAATGGCGTCCCAGTCAATATTCTCTGCTATGTCAGGGAAAAACTTTCTAACTTCAGATCGAGTCATGTCAATCTGGATACCCACAAATGCCGCATCATCAAGTGAGTGCGCATCCCGTGTAATACGGAAACATTCTGGGTGTACATTCTTAATTAAAATTCTTGTCTTGTTCTTTTTCTTTTTAAGGCGAACATCCTTGTATACCATTTTGTATACAGCATTACCTTCTTCATCGGTGTCTAACTCTTGATCATATTTAAGATCTCCGATAATTTCTGTGTCATCTTCTGATAACAAGAGATCAAGGTTTTCTTGACTGATAGAATCAAACTCTTCAAATTTATAATCAAAGTCTTCAATATATTCCCATCTAACAATACTATTTTTCCATAACAAGGCAGACTTAACCCATGTATTTAGGACTTCCCAACCAGGATTCTGCTTAAAGATTCCATAGTTAACAAGGTCAGAAGCTACTTTAGCTTCATGGAAAGCCTTAGGAGAACTTCCTGCCGGAATAAACCTTGCGATCTTATTGTTGTTAAACATAAGTTCAGCAAGAATAGCTGTATAACCCTCGATAGCCTCTACAGTGTCTGAAGAGACAATCTGTGAAGCACCCTGAGGAGTCAGGTGAAATTGCGGCATCATGCCGTATTCATAGGTAGCCTTCTGACGTTCACGAGCTAAGTCGGAACTATTCAAGAAGTCACCAACAGAGTTCATTACACCCTGTTCGATCATAGCTAGGAGTTCATTATCTCCTACTGGATCTTTATATCTATCCACAAAGCGGATGATATCTCTACTTGTATCACTCATTGTAAACCTTTCTGGGTTGTACATTCAATCAATCAAAGTCTACAACAAGACTTGTATGTGCTACTAATTCTTTAATCACCCTGCTAGTAGCCAACAAAGTAGAAGTTACCTTCTCTTAGGACACAAGGACTAACTCTTAATGATAGTATAACTATCGTTATCCTTTTCGGGGATTAAAATCTTTGGGGATTTTATTACCGATTTTTTCCTGTGGATTTAAAAGCTTACCAGCCTGTTTAGGCTTGATCATACTTTTAAATTGTTCTTTTTCTTTCCCTGTTAGGGGTACATTCATTTGTGCCATATATTTACCATTTAACCTTATTAGCCCAGTATGCCGCAGACAATGGTCCTTTGGCAATATTAGATGCATGACGAGCTTTAAAAGCTTCATTACGTTTGGAACCGTCAGGACTACCTACAGCACCCTGAGCACCAAAGTGAATAGTCTTAACTTTATCACCAACTTTAGCTACAACAACGTGACTCTTAGTTTTGTGATTAGGTGTTCTCTTAGGTTTATTATAACCAGAGACACCAGCTCTCTCTAGTCTTGAATCTTTTTCAGCCATACTATTTCCCCTTCTTAGCAGTCTTAGCAGACTCTTTAAAGCTTTTATCTGTAGGCGCACCTTTAGTACCTACCTTACGCATCTTCTCTCCGGAACCTTCAGCTATTCGTTTTCGTTTAGCATGGATATTGTCATATAATCCTTGTTTAGTTGCCATAATATTCTCCTAAATCCATGTTGTTTCTATTTGCTGAAAGTTACCCATACGCTGTGAAAAGGGTACTGTTGTGTTTGTTAATCTGTCTCCATGTGTCCTGATAACCTCAAGAGCAATAGCTAAGGCAATAACTGTATCATCATTCTGACCTATGATAGCATTTGTCTTTCCAGACTCATCTGCTACATAATTCATCAATTCACCAATAATAACCCTAGAAGGTATCCATATATCTTCTTGTTCAATAGCATTCTTTAAGAATCCAATGATAGCTGGCTTAGAAGCTGATGTTGTTCTCCAGCCAATTCTACTACCCTCTTCTTTGGATACATTTGCCATCTTAGTCTGATAGTACATATTCATGTAACCCATTTGAGTTAACCTGTTTAATGTTGCTATACCCATAGAGTTAGACTCTACTGCTAACAAAGCATTATTGTAGTACCTACCTAGATAAAATAATAAATCACCAAACTGACTAGGATCAATCGTATTACTGCGATAAACTGCGCACACTTCCCTCTGGGCATTAATGACCACTGCTGTAGAATAATCCTTGCCAACACCCAGAGCAACGTCAGCACCGATAGCAAAGGCATCTTCAAAAGTAGGATACTTAAATATCTCGATAGACCCATCTCTTAAATCCTCCATCATAGAGGATTCAAAGTTAAACTCTCTCTTGGCTAATATTGGTTGAGGTATAAGTTTACTTAACTTCTCAATGTTAAATACATTAGAGCCAGAAACAATAAATGCTTCTTCAGGTGTCGCAGGGTATTCTTGTCTGAACTTATTCTCACCACCCTCTGCAATCTTTAACCTTCTCCAGTATAATTGGTCATCACTAAGGTTGTACCTAGTAACTAATACTTCTTCTTCTGTTGTTCTCTCAAATCCTTCAGGGACTTTCCTCTGGTACTCCGTCATCAGGTACCATGGAACAAAGATAGCGATATAGTCATTCTCACCTTTTACAGCTCCCTGCCATAACCTGTGAAATGAATTACCCACACCATTAGCAGTACTCTCAAGGATTACTTCGGTACCTTCCGCTTGGGAGATTCCCTGAAACAATCCTGCTAGGATCTTTTCATCATGCCCCCAAAAGGCTACCTCTGAAAGGTGAGCAATCGTAGGAGTCGTTCCCCTACCAGCCTCAGGAGCACCAGCCGTATATAACCGATATCCTGAATCATTATGCTCAAACATAATCTCTTTTGCATTTGATTTCTTTAACACTGGTCTGAATGTATCAGACATGTTATAGATAGTATTCCTGGACATACTAAATAATGCATCACTAGTAGCCGCATCATGCGCCATAACTACTGACTTATTATAAGCATTAAAGTAACTCTTCCAGAATACCCTACCTGTCGTGTATGTACTTAAACCCATCTGTCGAGCTTTTAAAATAATGGCTCTGACTCTCCCCGTCTCTTTTAATTGTTTATCAAGAGCTTCATTTACAATCTTCTGAGCTTCATTAAACTCGAAAAATTGGAATCCCTTGGAGGAGTCCTTGGGTAAGATTTTAATTTGTTCTTTGGCGAATAACTCAAAGTTATTCTTGTATGAAGCTAATTTTTCTCGCTTCTTTAATTCCCTCAGAGCCTCTAGCTTATCAGAATTGTTTTGTGTGGTCATAAATTTGTATGTAATAAAAAGGTTTCTCTATTATGTACCGACTAACCTATTGATTTACTTATAAAAATAATTCTGATATTTTTTGGAAATGTAATCTTTTGTATACGTCTTTGGGGTACCCCTACTTTTATATATGGGATGTCGCTGGGGAATGTCGTGGGTAGATGTCTTTGTGTGTGTTTAAAAGAATCAATGTTTGTTTATGTGTACCCTAGCTGGGTTTGTATGCCCCCCTAGTTTCTCTCTGTTGTTTCGGTGCGTTGCGCTGCCCGTCTCAGCTTCCTTTGTCTGCGCTGCTTGGAGCTATCATGCCTTCTGTTGTTGCTGGTTTTCTTGTTTTCTTTTCTTGCCTTGGTCTATTGACTTGTTGTGCTGCTGCTTTGCTAGGTGCTCCCCTGTTTCCTTTGTACCTTGCTTTGTTTACCTTTGTTGGGACATTAGTCTGGGCTATTGTTTCTTCTATCTGAGGTTTAGATCTCTGCCACATACTTGCGGGTATGTGAGAGCGATCTTGCTCTGTATGTCATAGCTCAAGGAGATTAATATGACTAAGTTAATGCACATTGTTCTTATATTCTTGTGGTCACATCTAATGTTGTGGTGTGTTGATAAGATACAGTATGAAGTTATGTATGGATGGATGCATGTCATCGGTCTTATCATTTCAGGTGTAGTAGCAGGGATTCAGTTCGCTATTCTTATTATTGAAATCAACGAAGCAACAGAAGAGGCTTAATATGTACTTAGTATACTGTAACAAGACAAACAAATTAATTGACAGAGTATTGTCAGCTAAAGATTTAATCAAATATAAATCAGAAGATGTAACAGTTCACATCGTTCACATCTAATCACAGCTCTTCTCGGGCTTACGGAGAGACCACTTGGGGTAAGTACCAAGATTTCATTAACAGTCATTACCAAAGGAATAATATGACTATCTTAACATTCGGATTTGCCACTAAAGGCGACACAACAACTGCTTCATTCACAATGGAGTCATCTACATTGATGGCAGTCTATACAGACTCATCAAACAGATACCTGTATGCAGTAGATAGTAACGATATTGTTCGTAAACTGTCTATTACTCGTGATGTTGAACACGCACGTAAGCAGTATAAGGTCGCTCGTAGCTTAATCGGCAAACAAGTTAAGTTCGGTGTAACCTCAGGATGGTCTTCATCTAACTGGTTCAATGAAATCGTAGAAGCTTAAGGAGAAACCTATGAAAGCACGTTATTTACTCTTAAACCCACTCAAGGCAAGAGACTTTGGGTGTACAACAGAAGAAGTCGTAGAGTCAGTACATGAATTCGGCTGTAAAGTAGTCATGTCACCAGACACAACAGGAGAAACACTGCTGTATGCGGTGTCAGACAACAGAAGTGTGCTGGAAAACATGGTAAATGAGGTAGAACTCAATGGCATCATCATAGAATACACAGCAATCTATGATCAAATACTGGAAGGACAGTAAAATGGCATACCTAAGACAGTCCTATGGTAGATATTACCTAGATATGTCACCTGAAGAGCTAAATGCACTAGTAGACGTCATGGATGAACTACCTTCTATGACAAAAATAGAGACAGGCATACACTACCAGATAACAAAACACAGGGAATACATACAACAGGAGGAGAAATGGCACAGACAGATAGATATTGACAGGGGGATTGTAACCTAAAGACATTCTCTCAGGACATTTCGCTGTGAAAAAGGCGAGACCTGAGGGAATTCTTGAAGGATTTTCGTGTGTAGAAAACCTGAACGTTGTTTTTAAACGTTTTTTGTCACTTTTTGAGCTTTTTAAACAAAGGAGTCTAAATGTACAAACACCTGTACTTTGTAAAATGTGAAGAATGTCTTATTGAATACAACTCAGAAGACGTTAATATATTAAAAATAACCCACACCGCTTTAGGTCATAAAATTGCAGAATTCGTCTGCACACTCTGCCAAGAAACAACTGAATCACTAGTAACTGAGGTATAACATGAAGACCATAACCAGACGACATAAACCAATCGCCTTCCAGCCATTCGAGTTAACGATGTCCATAGAAACCCAAGAACAGTTCTATGATATGATGTCGCTATTCTCATTCTACACCAACCTAGCAGACGTCACCAATACAAACAACCCAGACGTACATAAACGTATGACTCACATATGTATGTCTATCTATGACGCACTTGAAGCAGAGGATCAGTACTAATATGCAAATCTCCAAACAAACCCAAGTTGAATACACAATCGTCATGTCTGAAGAAGACGCATTAGTACTTTTGAACGGCTTAGGCAAGCTTGACTACCATGAGCTATCCAGACTAACAGACAACCTTGAATTTGGCTCTGTGATGCATAAACTATATGACGTCCTTGTAAGTAAGATCAAACGAGGTTCAATCCTTAAAGATGAATCGTAAAAGAAAGATCATGTCCATGTCAAATGCAAGAGAAATCTATGACGACCTTATCCTGAGAATCAAATCAAAGGTAAAGTCTGAAATATCCGTAGTCTTTGATGATACAACAGGTATCCAAAAGGCATTCCTTAAAGGCAAACTATTGTGGGTCAAAAAAGTGAGGTTAGATAAATGAAACTGCAAGAACTATTAAATCCTCGTTGGATATGTGTTGATGAACACTTTTGTACTGAGTTTGGTGAAACTGTAGCTGACTGTATTGAAAGATACAAAAAGTCTATGGATGAAGGTGTTGATGTATCTAAACTGACCTTCTACACACTTGAAACACCGTATGTAGTTGAAGTATTTTACGCACTAAAGGAGAAAAACCCAATAGAATCATAAACTTATTTAGCTGGAACCTAATAGGATACTGTCCCTTAAATGGTTATTAATATATTTATTAAAAGTATATTATTAAGAGTAAATAAAAAAGAGAACATCAATAGGTAATATACCTAAAGACATTCTCTTAATTACTTACTTATCAAGACCTTCTTCTGAGATAATTCTCTGAAGTTCTTCATCTGAGAGGTCTGCTGTACGTGTAGTAGTAGTCTGATCAATCCTCTGTAGTTTAGGTTGTTCATACTCTGCTACCATGTTAGCATACCTAGCAGCATCTTCGAAGTTATCTTGTTGAAGTGCTTGATGCATAGCCATTCTTAGGACATCGAGTGAAGATAGTTGAGGTAAGTCTTTCATTACTTCTTGAAAGTTCTTAGCATTCAACTTAAATTCTTCTCTGATCTGCTTATTCAACATTCTTGACTGAGTAGCTTTCTTCTGATTCTCTCGAGCTGTCTCTGAAGTAATTAGCTTTAGGTTAGCAAGAGAGTTAATGTTACGGGTTTTACCACCTGATGACATTCCATTCTCCTTATTGTTTCTGATAAATTATCTATTAGGAACCGACTAGCGAGAAGTATACTTGAAACATAAATTAAACGTAAATCCATAGGAAATATCATGACACAAGCAACAAACACACCTAACATCATCATCAAAGATGTAGCCTTATTCTGGGCTAAGTTAGATAAACCTGTATCACCTTTCGGTGTTGATCAGTATGAGTTACAGATCCAAGGTGACAAGAAGCGTGAGAAAGAGTTCTCTCAGTTCGGTAAAGTTAAAGTAATTGAAGGCGGTAAAATCTCTGTTAATCTTAAAAAGAAAGCTTTTAAGAAAGATGGTACAGATGCCGCTAAAGTGCGTGTAGTAGACGCAGGTAAGAAAGAACTTGATCCAAAGTTGATTGGTAATGGTTCTATCGGTAATGTCATGGTGTATTGCTCACCTTATGAAATTAAGCTTCCTAATGGTAAAATTAGTAAGTCTGGTATCTCTACCATGTTAGTAGCTGTTCAGGTTACTGATCTTGTTCGTTATGAACGTAAATCTGAAAACTTTGTTGACTTTGATGTTGAAGGTGCTTCAGTTGATACAGATCAATCTGAAGAAGCAATGTTCTAAATAAATTAATCCCTTGTGATAGTCCTTAACAGGTCTGTCATGAGGGATTTTTATTTCTCTCTGTTCTTTTCTTTAAACTTAATGGATATAAAATGAAACTCAATAAAACACAACGTGACTATGCTGTATCTCGTCTTGCTGATAAACTCTCTCAAAAACGTAATGCAGAAACTCCAGACTTTGTTCCGTCTAAGAAAACTGATATTAAAGAAATCTATAATTTGCTAATTAGTGCAGGTGTTAAGATAACATCTGAATCTGACTTCGTTAATCGTAGCTGGAGGCTAACTGATCTTGGTGAAGTAATCATCTTCCCTGTTGGCTTTGATAAAGCACATGAAGAAAACCAACGTGTTCGTGATGAAATCCGTGTTAAATATGAAACTATCCAACAAGAATTAACAGATAAACTGTATCTCTGTGATGAAGCACAAGAAGCTCTCGACTTAATCAACTCAATCTAAAGGAAATATCATGTTAGAACTCAATCCATTCTTCTCCACAACTCTGCAATTTGAAGTAAATCAAATTGAAAAAGTACCTGAGAACGCATATGATGTAAGCACTTGGGAACAAGGTAAAGGTGTGTATTACTGCAAAGAAAATGACAACCTGTATTTCGTAGGTAAATACTCTGTAGATAACATCTATAGTGTAAGTGATAAAGGTTTCTTTACTGTTGTTGAGAACACCTTTGAAACACCTAAAGTTGATGAGCATCTAATGCTTAAAATCGTAGCTGCAACTCACGGACACCTATGAAACCTGATGCTTTCTCATTAGAGCAAGCTATCATGGAATGTTGGCAAGTATGCGATGATCTCAAAGAAGAAATGGATCGTCAAGTACTTGCCAAATACTACCAAATGAAGTTTGAAAAACTCTGGAATATCTTTGAGGAATTAACACATGACAGATACTTTAATCCTGCTACCAGAAAAACACCGACACCTAATCCGTTCAACGATGAAACATCTTCTTCATGAACGTGAAGGTGATCTCGACTTCTGTAATGATATGATAACAATGCACTGGAATTGTTCTAACAAAGACAAGCCCGAAAGTGCAAGAGCATTCAAAAACCTTAACCACTACAAGGATTACAAACGTAAACTTCGTAAAGAACTAACCACAATCCGTTCAATTCTACAGGTAATGAAATGAAATATAACCACTGGTATTATACTGATAATGCAGACTTTGAATGCACTATTGAAGCTGAGAAAGGTAGTTTATGTCAAATCCGTGATGAAAAAGGAGGCTATGAACCAGACTATGCAGATGAAATCTATGTTACTGAAGTTAAGCACAAAGATACTGATATCATTGATGTTATCCATCCAGATGTACTACGTGATATCGTATCTCAATTCGTTGAAGTAAATTCCTCACTCTGAAAGACTAAAATGCAAAATCCATTATCCGAGTATCGTAGTAATCTCTTTGCTACACATGATAGCCTTGATGAATCCTTCTCATACTTAAACAGTGTGATGGCAGGTGTCTCAAATAATGATCGTGCAGGTGTTGATGTAGCTGTTCGTTGTATGATTAACACAATTGCAAAACAAATTGATAATGTATATCATCCAGACAAATACCAGTCTATCGAGTCTGTTGTTACTAAATACCTTGATGATGTCCTTGCAGTACGTGTTGAAGAAATCGTCAATGAACGTATCAGCACTGCTCTAGATCAATACATGGAAGATGTGTTTGATATCACTGACTATGATCATGAAATCGATTGGGAGGATCGTATCAGTTCTAACCTTGATAGAAGTGTTATCGCTGACCTTGTTGAAGAAGCAATTAAAGACAACATAACATTCGAGGTAACTGTATCGTGAACCAACCAGAGTCTAACGGCTACTTTGTCTTCGTAAAGCAAGGTTATGATCGAGCCTACTATTGTGTAGCAGGTCGTGATATCAAACTTCAAGACGCTGTATGCTATCTATTCCCAAATGAAGCAGCTAATGTATGTACAACAATGAACATGAGATTTAATGATGAACACCGTCAAAAAGAAACGCTCAATGAATCCAGAAGTACTAGCCAAGGGCAAAGCAGCTCTTGAACAGTGGCGTAAAGAAAAAGCTTATGCTGTAAAAAAAGGTGGTAAGTTCCTTGAAGCATGGAATGAAGAACAAGAGTTAAAGAAAGCTCAAAAACGTACTTCACCCATGCAAGCAATCAAAAACTTTTGTAATGACTGTGTAGGAGGTATTCGTACAGACATAACCAACTGTACTGCTAAACAATGTTCTCTGTATATCTATCGACCATACAAAAAAGGTGATGACAATGAATGAATACTGCTTTCAAATCAGTGCTACCCGTACAATCTGGGTATGCGCTATTGATGAAGAAGAAGCTGAATCCAAAGTCTATGAAGAAGTCGGCTATGATCCCGGTGAAATGGAACTTGTTGACGTTAACTTTGATATATGAAACTCTACGACCTACCCAGAGGATCATACTTCACTTTAATCGGTGATACACAAATACCACCTAAAGCAAGACATCCTAATCTTGATAAAACCTATAAACTAGGTAACATAGATGGTATGTACTCACACTGTTCTGATAACACAGGTAACATATACCATTTTGCCGCATGGTCTGAAATTAATGAGGTAACTGATAATGATAGCATACAAACTTTTCAGGAAACGTACAGACAATACCTACGGACCACTCTTTATCAATCGTAAACAACGACTAGAAAAAGATGTATGGTACTTCGCTGAAGATCATAAGACAAAAGGTTATGCACATCGTCCAGGATGGCATGCATGTGCTGAACCTATTGCACCACACCTATCTAAGAAAGGTCGTGTATGGTGTAAAGTAAAAATCAATGATCTTGTACGTCACCAAAGACCTGAGTCTCAAGGCGGTCTCTGGTTTACTGCTAATGTACTTAAAATAATCGAGGAACTATGAGTTCAACACTAATCGCAATCATCGGCATAGTCTATCTAGGTGTATGTATTGACCTGTTCCTTAAAGGAAGTCTAGGTCTAAGCATTGCATTCTTAGGTTATGCTATCGGCAATGTAGGTTTATACTTGGAGACAATGACTAAATGAATCGTAGAACAATCTACCTTGCGGGTCCAATGGAACACGTATCTACTGAAGAAGCTAAAGGTTGGCGATCAACAGCGACCCACCTGTTAGCTCACTCTTCAAACATACTTAACCCATGCAGACGTATTCATGCATTTCAACCTAAATATATGAAACGTATATTTGAGCTTGATCTTCGTGATATCCGTGAATCTGACTTAATATTAGCAAACTTGAATGATCCAACTGTTCCTAAACACGGTACAGCTATGGAAGTATTCTATGCTGCTTATGTATTAAAAATCCCTGTTGTAGCGTTTAAAGAAGACAATACAACAATTCATCCTTTCTTTGAATCCCTTGTAACTGAATGGAGGTCTACTGTCGATAAAGCTTGTGATACAATCTTAGCGGAGTACTTATAATGTGGGGTGTATTGCTTATCATAGTAATCTACTACATCTGGTACTGCGTTGCATTTAAGGAATAATATGCCATACATAACTGAAAAAGCCCGTCAATCACCACACATGCTCAACTATGAGCCACACTGTGCAGGTGAATTAAACTTCCTGATCACAACATTCATTCGTGACTACTACAACAAAAGCCCATCATATCAATCTGTAAATGATGTTGTTGGCGCACTTGAAGGAGCTAAACTAGAATTCTATCGTAGAATTGCCGCCCCTTATGAAGATACTAAAATCATTATGAACGGAGATGTATACTAATGGAAATCACAATGAAACCAAAACCAGTGCCACAGTCACGTATCGACAAAATCCTATCACATTGGGATGAAGAAGATTTCTTTGATATTCAATCTAAAAAGTTGCTTGAAAAAGAACGTATAGAAATGGAAAAAGGTTGGTCTGAAGCATTCGGTATAGAATACAACAAGGAAATTGATATGGAATCTGCTAAATTAGATGCTATTAACCCTCCACACTACAAAAACGTAGCCGCAGGTAAACAATACATGGAACTCATGGTTGACATGCTTGAAGGTAAGTCAGGTGTTGAAGCTCACTTGTTCGGTCAAGTGTATAAGTACCTGATGCGTTGTGGTAATAAAGACCAAGAAGTACAAGAGTTGAACAAAGCTCTGTGGTATCTTCAGGCACTCATCAAGTACAAGTCTGAAGGTAAAGTACTGTGAGTGAACACAAAGTAGTCCATTACTTTGGAACTCCAACATTCCATAAAGTTGACTTCAATGATATTACATTAACATTCGCATCTATTCCACTAGTATTAGATCATCCTAAACTAGGTAGATGCTTTGATGTAAGATCTTCTGTAGTCTGTTCAGGAATAGACGATGAAGGGTCATTCTATACAATGAATACTTATTACAAAAAAGCAACTAATGAACCACATCAAGACGATTAAACGTTTTGTCGCTGGAAGTATTAAGTTCTTCGACATCTATGAATGCACTGTAGATGAAGTTGATACTTATACTTCTAGCACTGGCAAATCTATGGTTAAAGTGTCTATTGAAGGCAAAGAGTATAATGGTCTCCATAACAAATGGGTCTATGAATATCTCTGCGCCAACGAAGGACAGCCATCTTTTGTAGTCTTCTGGAAAGCCCCTAAAGGTGATCCTATGGTAGCCTACGTTAAAGAGATATGGCAGAATCACATTGATGGTACTCCACAAGAAACTGTCTATCTAGCAGATGATGCTGAAGCACATAAACAAGAGGGTGACTCTTTCCTGTATATGTGGGTTAACAAAGATACCGATAAGAAATACATTGGTAAACACAGAGGTAAACCTGATGATGGTTATGTGTGTTCGTCTGAAAGCTTTATGGCTGAATACAATGAATGTCCATCGAGATTCATCAGAACAATCCTTGAATATGGTTCTGATCAAGAAATGCTTGAGTTAGAAACCATTATGCTTCTGCAGTTAAAGACTCGTATGAGTCCACTGTACTATAACCTTTCAAACAATCTTAATAAGGATAATTGATATGGCAAAATCACATGATGTTAAACATGACTTCACTATTAAATTAGGTGGTCAAAACTATGAGATTCAAATTAGCCCTAGCACTAACTATGGATGGTTTGAACATAAAGAACTTGGTGACGAATCAGGTGGAGGTCTCTGGTTTGATCGTGGAATGTTCCTGATTGACTATGATGGGGTATATGAGTTACCCTCAGAAGTTAAAGATAGCCTAATCAGGTTTGGTTATATTGATCCACTAGAGGTTGAACAATGGTAATTGATATTGATGATGAAGTAGTTGACAAGTTAGTGTCTGCAAATATTAAAAAGTCATATGAGCTTTTATCTGATCCTAGATTCCAAAAAGGAATGTATAGCATGGATGAATATGAAAACTTAGTCATGATAAATCTTTTGCGCAGAGCTATGGAAAGAGTATACGAGTACTATAGCTCAGACAAACTCGATTAAAATCAACACAACCACAGTCGGTACCTTATAGATACACACGGAGAACCTATGAAAAAGTATGTTGTAACTTGCTGTTTTGAAATCAACTATGAGCCAGAAACAATGGCTGATATTGATACTATCATCCATGAGATGGTCAAGGAAGACTATCTAGACATCTATAACGGTGAAATGTTTTATGTAGTACAAGCAGAGGAAATTAATGAACAGAGATAAGGCGTATACACTGTATACAACAGCTGAAGAATGTAATGAGGTCTCTCAAAACATTATGAAGGTACTGAGGTTTGGTCTTGATACAATCTATCCTAAAGATGGTAAAGAAAGTAATCGAGATAAACTTGAGGAAGAAATGGGTCAATTAATGTTTTGTCTTAATCACTTGATATCCGATCTGGATTTAAGTGAAGACAATATCATGAATGCCTATAACGAGAAAGCTAATACATGGTTAAAATGGAAAGCCTATTATGTTAATTGATACAGCACAAGAAGGTGTAGTACGGGTTACTATTGACTTCTTTACACCACTAACAGATGAACTTGAGTATAAGCTACACTATATTCTGGATAGTATAGCTGAACTTGAGTATGACTATGACAGAGAGGTAGAACTTGAAATCGCAAAGTGACTGGGATCTGTTCTATATGCGTATTGCTAACCTGATTTCTCAACAGTCATACGCAGAAGATCGTAAGGTTGGTGCTATCATTGTCAAAGATGATAACATCATTTCATTCTCATACAACGGTACACCACGAGGGACTAACAATGATACCCAAGTACATGAGGTTCTCCATGCAGAGGCTCAAGCAATTGCCAAAGTTTCCCGTTCTAATCAATCTACTGTGGGTGCTACTCTCTATAGCACTCTTGCCCCTTGCATTGATTGTGCTAAGCTTGTATACGCTGTTGGGATTCATCGAGTGGTTTTTAGAGACCCTTATAAGTGCTCTAGAGGGCTTGAATTCCTAACTAATCAAGGTGTTATCATCAATAACACACAACTCCACGAAGCATTCATTGATCCAATGTTGCTGATTAACACAGGACTATACAACAATGACTGAAACAACAGCACTACTTGCAATTAGTTTAGTAGCGTTAGGCGCATACAACTGGCATCTCCATACAATTATTCAAGGGCTTAACGATCAACTCGATAACTTCCTTGAGATGGTCATGGAGATGGCTAAAGAACTACAAGAACTTGGGTCACCTAATGTAAAGGTAGTTGATGATAAAATCAAAGAAAACCTATGATAGACCTAAGAATATCCGTGTGACAGTAGCTTGTCTACCTGATGCTGAGAAAGACGTAAGGCAAATGTTCTTTGATTGTCTTAATGATTACAGCAAACGTTTCAAGGTACCTATCACGGATAAAAAGTTTGTAGTGCATATTTGCTTAATTGAATATGAAGAAAACTGTAATGAACAGGGATTAACCATATACAACGATGTAGATAGGCGTATTCTTATTCAGTTAAGAGACCCACTATTAAACGAGTGGGGTCCAAACCACTATGTCATGGATAAGTTTATTAACATTCTTGCCCATGAAATTGTACATGCATGTCAGTACCTATGCAATCGTAAGATACCTAAGTTTAATAAACTAAATTACGATAAAAAAGATTTAAGAGAGCAATACTTCTTTGATCCCTCAGAAATGGAGGCTCGAATGTTAGAGGCTCCATACACATCATTCTACGGGAGTATACTCAATGAGTAAATTAAGGCTATGTGTAGACATCGAGACCAATGGTTTCATTCCAGATGTAAATAAGATCTGGTGTCTTGTTGCTGTTGATTCAGACAACGGAAATGTCTACTCATTCTCAGACTATGACGATGAGCTACCAAGCTTATCTGAAGGTCTTGACTTCATATCCAAGGCTGATATCGTCTTTGGTCATAACATTATTGGCTATGACCTTGTAGTACTAGACTATATCCTTGGATTCAAACTACCTGAGACAGTTAAGGTAGTAGACACATGGGTCTTATCCCAACTAAACCAGTATAAGCGTGAGCATAAGCATGGTCTAGAGGGATGGGGTGCTAAACTAAACTATCCTAAGCTTGAGTTTACTGAGTTCGATAAGTACAGTAAAGAAATGCTTACATACTGTATTCGAGATGTTGAACTCAACGTTAAGGTATACAAAGTATTAGCTGAAGAAGCTACTAACTTGATTCGTAAATACCCATTGTACAGGAAAGGTATCGAGATTGAAACAGAGTTTGCCAAGATCGAAGCAGACATCAGGTCTAAGGGCTGGATGTTTGATATGGCTAAAGCTCAGACCCTCTTAACAGAGATCAACAACAAGTTAGATGCTATTGAGATGGTACTTGAACCTAAGATTGGAATGAGGTGTATCAAGACAGATGGAAAAGACGAATTCAAAGAACCCGCATGGCGAAAAGACGGGTGCTATACAGTCGCCACTGTTAAACACTTTAATCTACCGCAAGAGTCGGGAAGAACTGAAAGACCTATTGAAGGAGCCTACTGTAGAATCTCCTTTGAACAAGGTAAAGTCGGATCAATCGAAGTAGTTAAAGACTGGTTGTACTCTATTGGATGGGTACCTGACGAATGGAACGTGGAGAAAATCAATGGTAAGTTTGTTAACAAGTCACCTAAGATTACCGAATCTTCTCTTGAGAAGCTTGGTCCTGATGCTATGCTTGTCAGTGAATACTATACTATTAGGAGCCGTAAAGGTATTCTTGAGGGTTGGATCAATGAAGTTAAAAACAGTAAAGACAATCGTTTACATGGTCGCATGTGGACTATTGGTACACCTACTTTTAGGTGTCGCCATGAAGTCGTTGCTAATCTCCCTTCTGTTGACTCTGTATATGGGAAAGAGATGCGAGGACTTCTTATATCCGAAACAGGAACAACCATTGTCGGTGCTGACTCGGCTGGAAATCAGATGCGTGGTCTTTGCCATTACATACGTAACGATGAATTCACTAATGAGGTAATCAATGGAGATGTTCACCAACGAAATGCAGATGCTCTTGGAACTAGCCGCAAGCTTGCTAAGCCTTTTCTTTATGCTTTCCTGTTCGGGGGTGGTGATGGTAAGCTTGGTCTCATACTTACGGGTAAGACGGATGCGAAGACGGGTAGAACTGCTAAAGAAAAGTTTGAGAACTCAATCCCAGGATTAAAGGAACTCAAAGATAACCTGTCAAGTCTATTTGATAAGACAGCTAATACATTCGGTAAAGATAAAGCCTTCATCAGAGGTATCGATGGTCGTATGGTATTTGTAAGCTCTCAGCACCAAGTACTTAACTACCTATTACAGACTGCTGAAGGTGTCAGCTGCAAAGCGGCAGCAGTATATCTAAGAGACAAACTAAAAGAACGTAACATCCCACACTACTTTGTTCTACATTATCATGATGAAGTTGCTGTTGTAACTAAAGATGAGTATGCAGAAGAAGTAGCAGAACTATCTATCGAAGCATTCACTGAAGCACCTAAGTGGTTTGGTATCGAGTGCATGGGTGGTGATGCACATACAGGTAAAACATATGCAGAGGTACACTGATGATTGAATCAGATGATCAATTCGACATTGCAATTATAGATGCAGATAGTATTCTGTATCAGATTGCTTACATGCAACCATCTCCAGCGTTATGCCGTAAAGCTCTTGACGATAAGTTAAAAGAGATTATGACTAACACTGGAGCTATTGCTGGTGCTGTATTTATTAAAGGTAAAGACAACTTTAGGTATCAGGTAGATGCCGCCTATAAAGGTAATAGGAAAGACAATATAGAACCTGAGGTTAAGGATCGTATTGAAGACCTATACGAGTACTGTAAAGAGTTTAGTATACAGTCAGATGGTGGTGAAGCAGATGATTACTGTGGTATTGCCGCTGACTTAGCAATAGGTGACAACAAACGTTATATTGTATGCCATATAGATAAAGACCTTGACTGTATTCCTGGGTGGCACTATAACTTCCGCAAGGATACGTTATACTATGTTGAACCAGAAGACGGATATAGGTTTCTTATGATGCAGATCTTAACAGGAGATGCAACAGATAATATCCAAGGCTTAAGAGGTGTTGGACCAAAGACAGCTGAAAAGCTTATCAATGGTGTACCTAATACCCACTTGTGGTCAAGGGTTATTGACATCTGGAAAGAAAAATGTGGTGATAATTGGGAACCTTTCTTCTTGAAATGTGCTAACTGCATATACATCAGAGAGAGTGATGAAGACCTTAAGCCACTATCATTTGAAGAACTAAAGGAAAGATTATCATGGAAGATTACGGACACTGGATTGCCCTCACAGAGCGACCAGCCAACGCCTTCGGATTCATCTATGCAGTCTTTGGACCAACTGGAAGACAATACATCGGAAGAAAGCAACTCATAAGTGAAACATCTAGACTACCAGCAGGAGCTAAGCGCAGAATTAAGACTCGAAGAGAGTCTGATTGGCGAACTTACACATCCTCATGCAGAGAATTACTTGATGATATTGAGCTATACGGACTTGAAGTTTTTACTTTTGTTATCTATGACTGGGTATACGGAAGAGGAATGCTTACATATCGGGAAGTGCAGGAGCAATGGCAATGTGAAGTCCTTTCAAGAGATGAAACAGCTGATGGAGAACGTCTCTGGTACAATGGAAACATCGGTGCAGTAAAGTTTTTAAAACCTAAATCATGAAGAAGAATAAACCTATTAAACCACTTGAGAAAGAAATCCCTTCACTGAAAGATGATTTCAAGAATCAATTCAAACGTAAGAAAGAAACCCAACAAGAAGCTAAAGATCGAAGAGAACGTATTAGAGAGTACAAAGACAACAGAGACTGGAACTAATATATGTCAAGGTGGATTCATACCGCTTGCCCTAAGTGCAGCTCATCAGATGCCTTTTCTTATAAAGAAGATGATGAGTTTGGATACTGCTTTTCATGCTGTAAATCAGCACCAACAGACCCTAACTTTAAACCAACAGTTTATCACAAAGAAAACTACGATATGCACACAATAGAGGAGATCAAAGAGTATGACACAAGAGGCTTCCAAGAAAGAGGTATCACCAAACCCGTATCAGCTCACTACGGTGTTAAGGTTTCGTATGCTGAGGATGGTACTATCAGTAGCCATTTTTATCCATATACTAAAGACAATAGTGTTGTTGCCTATAAAGAGCGTAAACTACCTAAGACCTTTATTATTCACGGTGAGTTTAAAGGTGTACAGTTATTCGGTCAGAATGTTTCAACGGGTGGTAAGCGCATTATCATCACGGAAGGAGAGCTAGACGCATTAGCTGTAGCTCAGGCTCAACATGATAAATATGGTAGGTTCTACCCAGTAGTAGCCTTACCATCAGCGTCTGCTACATCAATGATCCTTGAACAACGTGAATGGTTACGTAACTTCGATGAAGTCGTATTGATGTTCGATCAAGATGATGCAGGAAAGAAAGCTACAGATCAAGCCGCTAAGATCATTGGCTATGATAAGGTTAAGGTAGCATCACTACCTGAGAAAGACCCTTGTGATGTACTTATTAAGCATGGTTCAGCTATGCTAATGAACTGTATCTTTGATGCACGTACATTCAGTCCAGCAGGTGTTGTTAAAGGTGAGGCTATCTGGGAACAATTCATGCGTAAGAAAGAAACTAATTCTTTGCCTTACCCTGAATGCTTGAAGACCCTAAACGACAAACTGCATGGTCTTCGCTTAGGTGAGATTGTGTTGTTCACATCAGGCACAGGCTCAGGTAAGAGTACAGTCATTAAAGAGATTGTACTTGAAATCCTAGCTAAGACAACTGATATGATCGGTATGGTGTCACTCGAAGAATCCATTGGTGACTCTGCTGAGAAGTTTATTGGTATGCAGTTACGTAAGAACCTTACTACAAACAAAGTAACTGAGGAAGAAATGTATGCAGCTCACCAACAAGTCTTTGGTGATGAACGCTTGGTACTGCTTGATCACCAAGGTTCTGTAGGTGATGAGTCACTTATAGATAAGCTTGAACACTTAGCCTTGATGGGTTGTAAGTATATCATCCTTGACCACATCACTATTGCTGTGTCTGAAGGTGCTAAGGGTCGTACAGGTAATGAGGCAGTTGACTCAGTTATGAGTGATCTACTTAAGATCTGTAAGAAACATAACGTCTGGCTAGGCGTTGTGTCTCACCTACGTAAAGGTGAAAAGCCTTTTGAAGAGGGTCACTTGCCAACCATTGATGATATCAAAGGCTCAGGCTCTATTAAACAAATCTCATTTGACATCATTGCTTTCTCACGCAACATGATTGCTGAGACAGAACAGATGCGTAACACAATTAAGCTTCGTGTATTGAAGTCTCGATTCACGGGTATGACAGGTGACTGCGGTAATACTAGGTATGACGCTGACACTGGTCGCTTAATGCAAACAACTTTTGTTGACTTTGAATAAATGAATCCATTAAATTATCTTACTGAACGTGTATCGAAGGTTGTCCCCAACTCAGATAAGATCTACAATGAGGGTGCTCGCCTTCTAGCACACTACCCAACATGGGAATATGAACTTGAAAGATTTATCAACGAGTCTTGGGATACCCTCCTTAGATACTGCATTCGTAACAAGAACGCAACGCATAGCGCCTCTGTTAAACTCACCTTTGCTTCTGACCTTATCGGAAAAAGAATTGCAAGAGCTATTGGAGCTGACGAACTTGATATCAAGTCAACTCTATCGCTTGGAGATCTTCTTCTCGAAACGTTCCTTCAAGATGGACTGATTGACATCTTCAGGGAATATGCAGGATACAAAGCTCCCTACATGGTACGCATTGTTAACCAAGCAGATGATATTAAGCCAACATTAATTGGTACATCATTCGAACCTTTGTTACCTATCATGGGTCTATATAGCCCATTAACTAAAGAACCCTTTATTAAGGGCTGGACTAACTCTAAGCTTTTCCATGATAACCTTAATAAAACCTTTGTAAGATCCCTTGAGACCCTTCGTCAGCAGTCTTGGAAGCTTAACATACCAGTGTTAAATGCTATGCAAGCACAGACTCCTAAGGAAATCCTTGAGTTGATCGATGAAGATGGTGTTGTAAGAGAATACAATATACACCATGAAAACCTAGAGTTACCTAAGAAACTATCTCATACAGATGGTACTAAGTTCCTTGGTAAGAAGGATCCTAAGCTACAACGTATGATGAGTAAATACTTTGAGTACATGCAAGTGCTTAAGAAAGCTGAGATGATCGGTGAAAGAACTTTCTTTCAGGAAGTCTCTTGTGACTACCGAGGTAGAGTATATTATGCAGAATCATTCTTAGAGTTTCAAGGTAGTGATCTAGCTCGTAGCTTGTTTATGTTTGCCAACAAAAAGAAAGTTACTGAGAGAGGTTTATTCTGGATCAAAGTGCATACAGCAGCTTGCTTTAATAAATCATTTATCATCAGTGATATACCTAAGTACTTTAAGACAGACTATAAAGCCTATCTTGAGGGCGAAGGTCTTGATACTATATCAGTAGACAAGATGACTCTTGAAGATAGAGTTGCATGGGTAGATAATAACATTGAGTTTATCTATGATGTAGCTCGTACTAAGACTATTCATCCTGATGCTGAAAAGTCTTATAGCTTTTTAGCTTGTTGTAATGAATTACTAGGATACAAGAGAGCTAAGATGGAAGGCAAGGAGTTCATGTCTGGACTACCTATACCTATTGATGGTAGTAATAACGGATGGCAACACTTAGCGGCTATGTCTAAAGACAAACAAGCTGGTACGCTGGTGTCACTTGTTCCTACACCTATCCAGAAAGACTTCTACGTAGCTGTCGCTAAAGAACTTATTGGTATTATGCCTGAGTACTTTGAGATTAAAGGTATGCCTATGAAACATATCAGAAAAGGTATAGCTAAACGAGGCTCAATGACTCGTGCATACAGTGCAGGTAAAATGCGTATAGCAAAAAACATGTACGAAGACTGTCACGTAGAAGGTTATACTGTT
>Ga0247723_1000072_pt1 | contig 58854 bp, 102 predicted proteins | sample MSEWelMarce5H_FC_FD_189079 | JGI IMG/M metagenome (GOLD analysis project Ga0247723, IMG submission 189079) | Subsurface sediment microbial communities from gas well in West Virginia, United States - MSEEL Well Study Marcellus 5H_FC | ecosystem: Environmental > Terrestrial > Deep subsurface >...
AAAGGGATACCGTACTTACTCTTTGAGAATGTTAAAGGACTCCTCAATCACGACGGAGGAAGAACCTTCGAAATCATCCTTGAAGTCTTGGATGGCATGGGGTATGACTGTCAATGGGAATTGCTTGACAGCCAAAATTTCGGCGTCCCACAGCACAGAGAAAGGATATTCCTTATCGGACATCTTAGAGGAAAACCCCGACCAAAAGTATTTCCTATCGGAGCAACAGGTAGAAGCAATGATGAAGCGAACACGCAAAAACGAGAAGGAAGGCAGGGGCTTTTCTCCGACATTTCTCCGACCCTCGACGCCCACTACTACAAAGGAGGAAACTCTCGACAGTATGTAGTTGAGCAGTTCATTCGTCGAGATAATTCTTTTAGAACTTTTGAAAATGTAGCACCAACATTATTAGCCCACATGGGAACTGGTGGAAATAATGTTCCTTTTGTTCGTCCAGTTCTTGATGTAGCAAGAGTAAACAAGTCACCAAACGGGCGACTCATTAAAGATGATGGAGACCCGATGTACACGATAACAGCGCAAGACCGTCACGGAGTTCAAATCGGAGACGAAGATGGTTTTGCGATTAGAAAATTAACTCCCTTGGAGTGCGAGCGCCTTCAAGGATTACCCGATGGATGGACGGAGTTCTACGATGACGGACGACGAGTTTCAGATTCCGAAAGATACGAACGGTGCGGAAGAACAATTACAATTCCAGTTGTGGAAGCGATTGGTAGAAGGCTTCATGAGTTCTACTGAGCCATTCTCTTTTGACACAATCGATAACTTTGACGAACACATTGCTCAGTCAATCCCTAACTATCACACGCTGACCGAGGCAATCTGTGACCTCAGTACATACTTCATGACCGAAGATACCCAAGTGATTGACCTCGGCTGTTCAACTGGAAAACTACTTGAGCAACTTCCTCATCGTGGTAAAAAAATTGGAATTGATATAGCCGATAATCTTTTGCCTGAGTCACATGATGAAACTATGTATATCCGTAAAGACTTGAGAGCCTTTAATGGTTTTGGTAAATCAAGTTTGATTCTTTCTAACTTCACTCTTCAGTTCATTCCATACGAGGACAGACCAAACATCCTGAGCATCATCTATGAATCTCTAGTTGAGGGTGGGGCTTTTATATGGGCTGAGAAAGTCCGCGAAGAATCAGGCGAACTCGAGCAAGTAATCCATGGCGCTCACTATGATTTCAAGCGCAAAGCCTTTAGCGCTGAAGAGATATTAAACAAAGAACGCGACCTTCGACCAATCATGAAAGTAAACACTTCCATGAGAAATCAGATAATGGCAGAGAACGCAGGATTTACAGTCGGCACAATGTTTTGGAAGTTCTTTAACTTCGAAGCATGGATTTACATTAAATGAAAGCGAAGATAAAAGTTGGGCAAGTTGCTTCAGTTCCTTTGTCATCCCTTGAGGCATATCCGACAAATCCTCGTCGTGGCGATATTGAAGCGATTGCTCAGTCTCTCAAAGCCCATGGGCAATATAGACCGATTGTTGTTCAGTATGGTTCGAATTTTATCTTGGCAGGAAACCACACATACAAAGCGGCAAAGAAACTCGGCTGGAAAAAAATAAAGATTACTTATGTTGATGTAGATGAAGAAAGCGCTCGCAAGATTGTTTTGGCTGATAATCGCATGACTGACCTAGCGACCTATAACGAGCCATTACTCAAAAGTTTATTGACCGCACTTCCTGAACTCGAGGGAACAGGCTTCACTCAATCTGAGGTTGAGACTTTAGATAGGCTGATGACTGGTAAAGATAAAGACCCTGTGGGCGGTTCTAAGCCTTTACCTAGCGACCCTGAAGTAAAGGTTAGCGCTTGGAAGTTTACAGTCGAGATGGAGGCTTACAAGGCTTGGAAAGAGCAACTTTATGTAGATGCTCCTACAAAACAAAAAGCCATCAAAGAGATTAAATCCCGATTAGGATTACCTGAGAGAAAGCCAGTTGAGCCTGAGCCAAGCGGTGAGCGCTCTGAAGTTAGCGCTGAGGATATAGAGACAGTCTCCATTAACGAGATTAAGGTTCATCCACTTAATCCAAGAGAAGGCGACATTGGTTCAATCATTGAGTCCCTTACACACATGGGTCAATATCGACCTATCGTGGTCAATAAAGTAACAAAACATATTCTCTCAGGGAACCACACCTATCAAGGGGCGGTTCAGTTAGGGTGGGAGAAGATTGCCGTTCATTGGGTTGAGGTTGATGATGTAGAGGAAATCAAAATCCTTATCGTAGATAACCGCACCTCTGACTTGGCAACATACGACCCACAGGAGTTAAACAAACTTCTGACGAGTACGGGCTTGCGGGGAACAGGCTTTAGTGCGGAAGAAGTTGCCGAAATCTTGGGTGGGGGAAAATCCAAGCCTGGGCATATTCCTGTGGGTCGCACCACCATCCGAGTAGGCGAACATTCAATGAGAGTTCATACAGAGGACTTAAACGAATGGGCTAATTCAATCTATGGCTGGAAAGATGTTGCTGAGTTATTATTGATGCCTATTGAAGCGTGTACAACCGAGGTAGAATAAAGACATGGAAAAGAAGGTAGGACGATACTGGTTCGCTTGTGGACGCAAGAGCGGGTTTGGTATTGGCTTCAATATCAGTAAGTACGGTTGGGATATTGATTTAGGATTTTGGTACATCGGGATGGAGTTCTAGTGGCAACGGCAGTAGCAAAGAAAGAACCCGCTAAACCAAAGGGGCGACCTAAAGGGACGACAGTTCTCCTTGATGATATTAAACGCGAGGAGTTAATCAACCTCATTGTTCTTGGTATGCCAGTAAACAAAGCGGTAGCCATGGTAAACATTGCTGAGTCCACTTTTTACAACTGGATGAGTCGTGGAATGGTTGAGCGAGATAGGTTAGCGACGCTTGCTGATGCTAAACCTAAACCCGAGGAGAAAATATATTTAGATTTTTTGGAGTCACTCACACGGGCGCGAGCGGAAGCAATCGCTAAAAAGGTTGCAGTTATCTCAAGTGCGGCAAGCCAAGGGGATTGGAAAGCGTCGGCTTGGTGGCTAGAGCGTCAAGTCCCTGAAGATTTTGGTCGCATTGATAAGCAAGAGGTTTTGAGTCATTCCGTATCAGAGGTTAGAGTTACAGTCACTATGGGAGAACTACAAGAAAAGATAGCCAAAGTCCTCGAGTCCCGTAAGACAAAGAGCGCTTAACTTATGAGCGAGAGACTTCTCGATAAGTTCCTCGAAAGCGATTCCAATAAACAGGCTGAGTTGCTTGCGATGCTTACACCTGAAGAGCGTCATGCCCTGTTAGTAATCCTTGATGCCGAACTAGATAACCCTTGGGCTAGATGGCAAGGCGACCCAGTTGGTTTTGTTGAGCAAGGGCTAGGCGAGACTTTGTGGAGTAAACAAAAAGAGATTCTTAATTCCTTGCTAGTAAATAAAAGAACGGTAGTTCCTGCTTGTCACGCGCCTGGGAAATCTCACCTTGCGGCGCGAGCAGTTGCTTGGTGGCTATCAACCCATGCGGCGGGTACAGCGGTAGCAATTACAACAGCGACCACACACCGACAGGTCAGAAACATTATGTGGCCGCATATTCGAAGAGTTCACGCTAAACATAACTTGCCTGGCGAAGCCGATACGGTTCAATGGAAAATCAATGGCACCGTAGTTGGATACGGATTTAGTCCAAGCGCTCACGACGAAACAGCGGTTCAGGGTATTCACGCACCTAACTTGCTCGTAGTAGTTGATGAGGCTGGAGGTTTATCAGACACAATCGGTGGCGCCCTTGAATCTCTTATGACGGGTGGAAATACAAAACTACTTGTCCTTGGTAACCCTCCAACAGATACAGAGCAAACATGGTTCGAAAGAATCTGCTCGAGTCCGCTCTATAACATCATTCCAATCAGCGCATACGACACACCAAACTTTACGGGTGAACCAACTGGCAGATGTCGCTCATGCCCTGACTACATAGAAGCCCATGAAGTAAAAACTCACTTGGTTGATGAGACTTGGGTACATGATGTTATTTCTGAATTCGGTGAGGATTCTCCATTCGTTGAAGCCCGTGTCATGGCTCAGTTCCCTAAGTCAAGTACAGGCAAGGTAATTCCTTTTGCTTGGGCTGAGTTAGCAACAGAGAACGAAGAGCCGATTGAATCTAAGGTAATCAAACTTGGAGTTGATATTGCATCCGACGGCGGAGATGAATTTGTTATCGCTCGACTAGATGGCGGAGCAGTCAGTATTGTCCATCGCTCATCGGGTAAACAAAACGCCAACGCAGTTGATGTTGCTGGTGTGGTCATGCGAGAGGTCGAAGCCTGTATCAAGATTCATCAGGATAGAGAAATCAGGGACAGAGTTAGAGTCAAAGTCGATACCATCGGATTAGGTTGGGGCGTTGTCTCCATGCTGGATAGATGGTGCAAAGAGCGAGCGCTACCCGCTGACATCATCGGAGTCAATGTAGCCGAGAAGCCTAAAGACCAAGCCAAATTTAAGAATCAAAGAGCCGAGATGTGGTGGAACGCCCGTCAGTTGATTCAACCCAAGGATGGCAAGCAAGAGATTCGATTGAATGTAGATAGATTCGTCTTATCGCAGTTGGCAGGACCAACCTATACATCGGATGCTTCAGGTCGAGTTGTTATTGAATCAAAGATAGACATGAAGAAAAGAGGCGTTGCTTCTCCTGATAGAGCCGAGGCAATCCTCCTAGCACTTTATGAGAATCGCTCGGTCATTCAAAGCATCGCCCCTATCTCCATCGGTCAGTCGAATCAATGGGGAACTTTGTAACTCACCCTAGAGATTCGCAGTCTGCCTCTTTTGAAGTAGATAAACCAGTTACGCATCTATGAAATTTTCAGGCTGGATGTCGTAAACAGATTCGTAGAGCAGTTGTCCGCCTTCCCAATCAGCCCAGTCACCATCGCTGGAGATTTTGATGTTATCTCCAAAGACTTTCTTGGCATGAATGAGCGAAGCAGTCACGGCAATGTCGTAAGGCTTTTGAGCAGTCTTGCAAAAATTGAAATCAACTCCGTCAGCGCTTACAAAGAAAGTTTCATGAGCCTCGGCTCCGACTCCGTTAAATACGATTTTGTCATCTCCGTACTCTTCATCGGCAATGTCGATTCCTGCTTCTTGAGCAGTAGCCACTATCTGCTTGACGCCTTCAACGAACTCAATGAACTTCTCTCGAGATGGTTCCTCGATAAAGTTCCAGTAATGTGTGTACCCCATTTTATGCAACCTCCCTTTTGTTTAGTTCATCTGTGATTTCTTCTATGCGCTTCAAGTATTTTTGGCGCTTCTCTTCAGTTGTGTTCCAGTTTGTCAGTCTTTGGTAATAAATGCCAAGACTTTCTTGGAGTGTCTGAGTGCTGATTCCTTGCATTACGCCACCTCTTTTTCTAGGCATCGGTTTCTCCACCAAGCACCCTCAAGAGTTTTTGCTGGAGTTAAAACATTGATAAACGATTCAGGAGCCTCGTAGTAACAAGGACCTTCTGATTCTCCTAAGACTTTTACAGCCACAGAGCCATTCTTGCGACGAGTCAAAAAGACAGTTGCAATGACTGAGTTATCTTCAAGTTTCTTAAGGGCTACATAAAAAGCCTTTTGACCATATTCATTTTTACCCTCGAAGATTTTAACTGGCTCGTAAACACCATCATAGGTACTTTTGAGATACCAGTTAATAAATTGCTTGGTGGTGATATTGCTACCGACCTGAGTTACATCCCACCCCATTACGCAACCACCTTTTCGAATTGAGCCAACACCTTTTGTCTTTGAGCCTCGGTGAAGATTGCGTCCTCAGCCTTGTATGGCTCGTTGTTTAACTTGCCATAAGTTTCGATTGTTGCGTTTGCTTGACGAATGGCATATTCCTTACCAACGCCATACCAAGTTCCCTCAGTTTCAACGCCGTCTACGAACGCGTTAATCTGCCAGCCTTTGCCGTAAGGCGCGATATTTGTCGCCTTGATAATTACTTTTTTCATTATGTTCTCCTCTCTAAGAACAAGTCCAGTATATCCTACTGGGGTTTAGAAATCAATTAGGCACTAACTAATTCCTTGACAAGATTTTCAGCAGTTTTGTAATACTCGGCAAACATCTTCTTGAAAGTCTCTTCTTCGCCCACAATGTACTTTCCGATGTCAGTAGCATTAAAAGTTCTCTTTTGGTATTTCTCTCCTGCTTTACCGTTCTTCAAGATAGATACATAAGAGACCTTCAAAGATGCTTCAGGAATTCGCTTGCCATATTCCCAAGCCTCATTGATAGAGGCGTAGTTCAAGTAATACTCTTCGTCAAAGATTTTTACCTTGGCTAGATTTCCCTCTATTGGGAAACTTAAAGAAACTGTTGCTTCGTGATGAACAGTTGTAACAGTTTCGCTTCTTGTTTCAATTTCATATTGACTCATTAGTTGCTCACCCCTATTCCGTAACCTTCTCTAACAGCCTGTTGAACGCCTTGCTTGATTTCACCGACAGCCCACTCAAAGTTTTCTTTGTTGGCGATGTTTTCTACATGAACACCAGTTGCCTTTGTGCCGTAGTAAATCTCGTAGATGCCGTAGCCCTCTACTTTGTAAAGCCTGTACTGCCCAATCTTCTTGACTGCTTTCTGAGCCATCTGATTCCCCTCTCTGAGAACAAGACCATTATATCACAACTAGGGTTGGTTATTCACCTTTTCGACAATGATTTCCTTGATTTTGTCGGTGTCCTCTTTAGATACCCCGACGCCTATAACCACGATTTTGTCTGACCAGTTGCTCACTTTGCTACCTCTTCTTTCACAAAGATTCCACCGATTTCACGGCGCTTTAGTTCTATCGCCCAACACTTACCGCACACCACAAAGAACTGATGCCCGTAACCTTCTTCAAGAATGTTGAATTGGGCTTGGCACTCATCGCAAGTCTTTATCACTTTGCCACCTCTTCCTTGATAAAGATTGCTGTGATTCTGTACTTACCGCCGACCCAAGCAGTCGCAGTTATCGCGTAAGCCTCAGCCTCACCTTTAGTTTCGAAGTAATACTTTTCTTTCCAGCCCTTGATTTCTACCTCGTAGATTTTCTTAGCCATTTCGTATCCTCTCTTAACCTCGTACACTAAGTATAACATAACTGGGGTTAGAAATCATCCCGACACAAAGACTAATTTCTTCGAACAGGTGTTCGGGTACACTTTTCCCATGTCTCTTACACCAGCAGTCTCCGCACTTTTGAAGGCTTCATGCCCAACCGCAACTCAGGATGTAAGAGCCAACCTTGAGAACCGTGCCAAAGCCATTGAGACGGCTTCCTACGGTCCTCTAAACCCTTCCGAGCCTAATGATGACTACTGGGCAAAGATGGGCGCTGAATGGGGCGTTAGCGCCGAAGAAGCCAAGAAGCAAAGATGTGGCAACTGTGCGGCGTTTATCCAAACCTCAGCGATGCTCCAATGTATCGAAGGCGGATTAGCCCAAGGCGATGACCGAGTGACCGCTTGGGAAGTCAGCGAGGCTGGCGAGTTGGGATATTGCGAGGCTTTTGATTTTAAGTGTGCGAGCGCTAGAACTTGCCGTGCTTGGATTGTCGGAGGTCCAGTTACAGATTCAAATGCAGGGCGCTTGAAGTAATGTACGAGTACCGAGTTAAACAAGTTTTGAAAGTTGTCGATGGTGACACTATTGATGTCATTATCGATTTAGGTTTCGATGTCTCTTTCACCTCCCGAGTTCGCCTTGCTGGAATCGATACTCCTGAATCTCGAACAACAGATGCAAGAGAAAAAATCCTAGGGGTCGAAGTAAAAGATTATTTGAAAAAGGCTTTAGAAGGCGCAACCGATATTGTCATCCGCACCGAGAAAGCGGACAGTTCAGAAAAGTACGGCAGAATTCTTGGATGGCTATTTATCAATCGCCAAACAGATTCGCTCAACATGGAATTAGTGAATAAGGGCTACGCTTGGTCTTACGACGGTGGAACTAAGAAGAAAGATTTTGAGGAGTTGTTGAGGAAAAGACGATGAGCAAAGGAACTTCTAAAACCAAACACCCTTTTAATCCCATACAGATTAAAGATGGCTGGATAGTGCGACTTTACAAAGACGGAAGAATCAAAGAGTGGATTGAAAAATATCCACCTGAGTCAAAGAAAAAGAAATGACCGCGATGGTTCGGACACCTATTGAAGTGTTCGAGAACTGTGATAGATGCGGAGCCAAGGCAAAGGTCGGAGCATCTTTTCTAAGTGGAGAACTATTTTTTTGTGGACATCATGCAAAGACTTTACAACCGCACTTGATAGCAAAGGCGATAACTATTTATGACCCTGAACGATATATGGAAAAACGAGAACCACTCGGCTGATTGCTACCGAGTAATTCCCGTTCCTAATCCAACTTACTTCGAGTCCCGAGTAATCTGTGTGTGCGGATTACAGGGCTTCGATAATCGAAGTAATCAGAGTCGTAATAACGACCAATACAAAACTTCCGAGCAGAGTGACACCCCATAGGTATCGCAGTTCAGGAAACTTTGCTGGCTCTCTCTTTTGCTTAACAACTTGATTGATAATCTTTGGTTGTACCAAAGCATCAAACTTTTGGTTTACCTCTTGTTCGTTCATATATTCCTCTCTGTTGTAATCATATACAACTAGGGTAGAGGATACTACTTTTTAGTTGAAGTTGCAATCTTTCGCTTAGTCTGCTGAAAATAAATAAATGGCGCAGATGTGTAAGCGTCGTTGTCTGCACTTATCTTGAGTGCCTTGGCTAAAGATGCTCCAGCCGATAGCGCACCAATTCCATAACTAGAACCTGACCCGACACCATAAAAACCTTTTGAGTCTAAACAAACAGAAAAATCATCGGCTATCTCAAATATCTCTCCACCGATAGAAACAAGAAAAGCAAACTTGGGTTCGTCGTCCTCTGTATCCCATTTGTATTCGTTTTCTTTGAAACAGGCTTTTAACGAGGGAACAACTTTAGCAATCATAAAATGATAAATGTCATTCCAGTCTTTATTTGTTGGGGTTGGCGGAACCCAAATATGTTGAGCAATATCGCAAGGCGCACATTCACCAGCACCCGCAATTATGTAATCGCCTTTTTGACTTATCTTTACCATCTGAGGATGGTTAGCAGTTCGCCCATTACTCGCAGTTACTTGCGAATCAGCACCAATAGAAACTTTGTCAGGATGCTGAACAGCAAGAATGGTTGTCATAAGACTTGGCTCTGTTTCTCTCGATTTATAGCCTTATCTTAACGCCTATGGTTTTACAACCTCGGTTTGAACCGCCATGAGTCCGAGCGCAACTGTCGCCCATAGGTCAGGAGTTTCTGTATCAGGCTGATAGCCACCTGCTCCACCAAGCAAGATTGGATGGTCGAAGTATTGCTCCCTAATCATCCGCATCGATTCGAAATAACCCTCTTTAGTGAACTCAAGAGATGAGAGTGGGTCATTCTTCAAAGCATCGGCACCACAAGCAATAAAAATCATCGTAGGTTGGAATTCATCGCAAGCCTTGAGGAATCCCTCAGTAGCAGATAACAAAGCCTCATCGCCCGACTTAGGCGCTAGAGGAAAGTTATACGCACGATTCTTCCAATCGCTGAGTAAACCCGTGCCTGGAAAAATCCCATACTCATGAACCGAGTAAGTCATAACATTCTTATTCGATTTCAGAAGCATTTCAGTACCGTCACCATGGTGAGCATCGCAATCAAAGATTGCTACACGCTGTTCAAACTCGTTAGTTGCTTTAGTAGCGGCGATAGCAAAATCATTGAAGATACAGAATCCGCTGGAGTAATCACGCATCGCATGATGCTTAGCACCAGCAAAGTGAACAGCCAATCTAGTTTTGTAATCAATCAAAGAATCAAGGGCAGTCAAAGTACCGCCAGCGAATAACTTGGCTAGTTCACCTAAGTCGTGGCGTTGTCCATCCCATTCAGTCGATTCTCCTCGAACAGTTACATCGTAGACATATTCCATATCGTGAACCGCATGAAGGTCATCGGTGTGTGGCATCTGAGATTCAATCTCATACACATTCAAACGACGCTCTTGCGCTCGCAAAAGGAATTGATTACGGGCATGAAGGAATCTACGCCCTTGAGTTGGATGCGTAGGGTCAAAAACCCAATTCGCATACTCAGGCGAATGAACTAATACAGCGTGTTCCATCAATCTTCATACCTCTCTGTAAGTGGATAAAGATAACCGCCCATTGCGACATCCATTCCAGTTTTAATAACAACACCCTCGGATGAGAGTTCGACTTTTGCACTAGACATGAATTGAATAATCCATGCTTGTAAATCTTCTTTCGTCTCTACTTCAGCAATATCCATTTCCCATCCTCTCTATTATTAACCCCAGTTTATTGTATTTCCTTTATTGTGTCAATGTCCCAATGTTTATCTAAACCAAACCGCGTTTCAGCAATCTCATAGGCATGGTCTTTATCTTCAGCGTTGATTGGCACAACTTTTGTTCTAATCAAATGTATCTCGAATTTAGGACTCATAACTATAAACGCTCACTCTTGAAGAAGTAACCATCGTCATGCAATTTGTACCCAAGGGAATTAACCACATGGAAACACATATCCATTCCTGTGCCACTTACTTTTAGAGCCTGTGTCTTTTCGTCTTGCTTGTAATCGAGAATGTCTCGAACCGCTGGAGTTATCCATATCGGCTTGTTATCTACTATTACATAGAAATCAATAGTTCTTGATAACCCACTAGCAGAGACAGTACGAACTATCGAATAAATCTCTGTGTTTCTAGGTAGTTGCTCGAGAACCTTTTGCCCATAAGTTTTTTCTTTTGTTTTATTCACTTTTTATTCCTCTCTTTAAGAATCACCTTCGCGGCTTCTAAGTTCAATTCATCTTCAGCGGTATTTAGGGCTGGCAACATCTTTAGCGCCTTGACCATATTTTTCAATGCCCAAGTTGGTTGATTGCCAATCCTTTGCTTTGCTTCAATGATATTCATTATGCGTTTACCTCGACTCTTTGGAATCCAAGGTCTTTGCAGACATAAGCGCGACCATCAATCTCAACCTCATCGCCTACTGAAAGGGATGTGTGAGTTCTAGTTGGAGACAACTTTGATTCGATTGTTTCCCATAGATTGATTTCCGCTAGTGAAGCACCAAAGTCAGCGAGTTCACCTTGAAGGTTGGTCACCTTATAGATTGCCTCGCAGATTTTGAAGTCATCATTAACCTGCTTTGCAAGTTCTACTTCAACGCTACTAATGAAGCGTCCGCGCTCAGGCTTATCGCCAAACGCTTTCCAAGTAATTTTGATTTTAGTCATTATGCAACCACCTTTCCGAAGTCACGATTAGAACGGAAGCAAGATGCTTGATAAGCAACCTCGCCCACTTGGTCTGCATACACGCCCTCGATAGTTCCCTTATCGGAAACAACGCCCTTGCGGACAAACTGGCGAGATACTGTCCATGTATCGTCCCAACCTAATTTGATTGAAACACGATAACCATTTGAAACTGGTAATTCGATTCCGACTGTTTCGTTGTTTTCACGAATCACGCCGACACGACCACCTGAAATTGCAAACACATTCATGTGACCGATTTGGTTAATCAATTCGTCCTCATTGAATGGACGCCCTGTTGATGTCATTTTTGTCTCCTCTCTAAGACAATCTGAGTATATCATAACTAGGGTTAGTTATTCCTGTTAATCCTTACCTGAGACACAGGAATTCCGTTAGCCTCAGCAAACTTCTTTTTTGCCTGAGCCAAGTTAGAACGCTTTTCTTTTGATTCCGCAGTTAAGTCCATGAAGGCAATACAGTTAGCAAACGCCTGTGCTAATTCCTTATGCTCTGCTGAAGCATAGATAGCCAACCACTCCGCCGCCCATCTCAAATCAGATGCACTTGGAGCCTGTGGCTTTACTTCTCCATTGACGATTGCTCGCTCGACTGTATCTTCATCGGCTGAGACAAATCTGTCGCCATAACTCCAGTTCTTGTAATCAAGAGCCATTACTTCAACCTCGCTATCTTTAAGGCGCTTTGAAATTCCTTTTCGAATTCCACCGCATAACAAGTCAAGCAAACGCCACCCTCAAAGACTTCCATCTTTTCGACGGCGACCCCGCATTTAACGCATTTCATTATCTGTCCTCCTCTCGGACTCCCCAAGTATAACACAACTGGGGTTAATAATCCCAATTAAGAAAGCCCGATTCGGCTGTCAAATCGTGGCGTGTCGGGTCAAAGTTGAGCGGAGGCGACTCAAGTTTTGGATTATTTCTAAACCCCCATTTGATATAATGACCCATAAGAGAAAGGAATACCCATGGCAGGTACAAAACCTAGGGACAGTCAGAGACAGCGCCTATACGACGCTCAGAGGCTCGCTGGCTTCTATTACAGGGGCGAGGTCATGACAATCAAAGAGGCACAGAAATTTGTCAATCAAGTTTTGTCTCATCAGAAAACCAAGAAACTCCATGAGCAGTATCGATTCCAGTTCAGCACTTATCCATCAAAGATAATCGTCGAGGCTGGTAGCGGAAACCATGCCACGATGAGAACTCGAAACTGGGAACTTGTCCGATTGATTCGATTGACCAAGGCTGGTCGAAATAAATTCATCATCCTTCATGAGATTGCCCATCACATAACTTGGGGACGAGAATCCCATGGAGCAGAGTTCGCCGATGTCTTACTTCAATTCACTACTAGGTATCTTGGAAAGCCCGACGCCGATAAATTGGCAAACGCCTTTCATGAAAAGCGGGTCAAGGTGATGACTAAATCTAAGAAAGCGAGAGTGCCAAGAAAGCGGGAAATTGAATCCGCTAGACTTGTCGCATGAAAAAACTTCAAGACATCTTAAGTCGCATGGTTGCGGTCTTTACTGTTGGCGCTCTCGGCACTCTAGGCGCTGGAGCAATCATGGGAGTTGAAACTTGGATTGCGTTATCGATGGCTGGATTATTAGCAGTCGCATCCGTGGCAGAGAGATTAGCCCGTGAATATCTTGATGACGGAAAACTAACTCTCGATGAAATCAATGGAGCGTTTAGTCCGTTTGCTAAGTCGGAAGAAGTTAATCTTTCTCCCGACGAAGAGGGTAAGTCAAAGCCCAAACGCCAAGCGTAATTAAAATAGCGTTTCCGACGATGCCCTTTGCGGTTCCGTCAAGAACAATCCAAGCAACGAACATTCCAAGTAATGTCCACAGTTGCCCAATCATGTCATTGATAAAGTTTTTCAATTTGGTCTCCTATATCCGACACCGCCGATAGCGACGGAAGCCATTGTAGTTGTAGCGATATTGCCAACGATTGTCGCGGCAATGATTGTCTTGGTTGCCTCATCTCTTTCTTCAGGTGACATATCGGCACCAAGGTTTCCAAGAGCAAAAATAAGTTGAGCAGGTGATTCAAAAATTGCTTGAAGCATTTTGGCTGGAGATTCGAGGAGTTGTAGAGCAACAGCAACCTCAGCAGTAATTACAACTTCATTACCATTCTCATCTTGGCGAACTTCAACAGGTTGTGTTGCAGGTAAATCTTCTAAAGTAATTCCAGCCTCAGCAATAGCCTCGACAGTTACCGCTTGACCATCTGCCGATTCGATAAGAGCCTCGGCAACGAGTTCTCTTTCTGCCTCAGTAAATTTTCCATCTTCGGATAAAGTCTCAGAAAGATTATTAACTTCATCTTGAGTAATCTCTCCATCTTCCATCAACGAGTCGATTACTAATTCAGCATCTTCAGGTGTAATCTCTCCATCTGTTAAAACATTTTCAACAATTTCGGAGGTAGTCTGTGGTTGTGGTTCAGTTGTGGGACTTATCGGGTCGATTTCCGTTGGGGGTTCAACGGGTTCAGGCTGAGGTGGCTCAACAGGCTCAGGCGTTGGCTCAATCTCAGGGTCGGGAGAAGGTGTCGTATCAGGATTTGGTTCAGGTTCAGGAACAGGAGTGGGTTCAGGCTCAGGGTCGGGAGTCGGCTCTACCGCAGGGGTATCGGTTGGATTCGGAACAGGGATTGGTTCGGGACTTGGTTCAGGTGACGGAAATGGAATTGGGGTAGGCGATGGCAAAGGTGTGGGTTCAGTTGTGGACGGCGAAGGTTGCGGGTTCGGTTCAGGTTGAGGAATCGGAGTTACGGAAGGTTCAGGGTTTGGAGTCGGTGAAGCCGTTGGTTCCGATGTTGGTTGAGGTGTCGGAGAAGGAGTGGCAGTTGGTTCCGTCGGTGTTGGTGAAGGAGTCACCGTTGGTTCAGGTGATGGACTTGACTCGGGTTGAGGAGATGGTTGAGGTGTTGGAGCCGTAGGTTCAGGAGTTAATTCAGGTGCAGTTTGAACTTGTTGAATGTTTGCTTGTTCTAAAGGAACAATAGTTCCATCATTAAGGCGAGCGCCTGTTCTTGGATTGTATTGAGACCAATCAGTACCCGAAATTACATAAGAGATTGCAACAGTTCCGTCGGTATTGATTGCGGCGGTAACTACGATATTTGTTGGGGCTACCGAAGTTGTCTGATTCCAAATTGGTCTTGCTGATAAATCAACTTGAAATCCACCATCACTTGAATTGATGATGAGGTGTTCGTCATTGCGCTGGTTTGGATAGACAACCCAGTCGATTGAGGCTACCGAAATACTTGGGGTTGATGGATATGTCCAGTAAGTTCCATCAGGTTGTCCAAAGGTAATAACGCTATTTGTCGTTGAATAAACTCTATCGAATTCAACGCCGTCATAAGTGATAGAGGTCGTTATTGGGACTTGGTAAGAAACATCATCTCCACCACAGGTCACTAAAGTCGTGACAGTTGCGGTTTCACCCTCGGGGGTTGGAGTAGCGGCGGAAGCGATAGTTGCCGCTTGAGCAGAATTGACGCAAGAGGCTGAGGCTGAATCTACGGGTAGAAGAGTCCACCAAAAAACCAATGAGCAGATGGCGAGAACACGGACGAGGCGCAATTTTGACCCTTTGAACAGGGGTCACGGGGACACGGGGACACGAACTAGGGCTAATTGTACCTTGTGGATAATTCATGCTAAACTGGGGTTGTAAATACGAGAGGAGTTCCAATGAGCGTGACCAAAGAGTTCGCGGTCAAGATTGATACAGAGTTGTCATCTTGGTACGACAAGCGTTGGAATTTAGTCAGCAAACTAGAAACTGCTGAAGATACAAAAAAGTTTTACGAGAAGCATTATGCAAACAGAGTCGAAGAGATTCAAAAAGCAATAAACGAGATTACTGGCATCAAGGTGGAAATCGCCAAGGTCAATATCGAGATTGCTAGATTGAACAACATTTATAGCCAAGACCCTTGGACAAGAGCGTTCTTAGTTCTTGCCAGCAATGGTCATGTTCACAGTTCAATGGATTGCAATACTTGTTTTCCAACTACTAGATACAACTGGTTGATTCAGTACAGCAACGACGATGAGAAAACTATTGTCGAAGATGCTGGTCAAGACGCTTGCACAATTTGTTACCCAAGCGCTCCAGCCGATGTTTTGAATCGTCCATCACGAATCGTTACAGCGGACAAAATTGCAAAGGCTCAAGCCAAGGCTGAGAGAGATGCAAAGCGTGAGGCAAAGTTAGCCAAGGAAAAAGCCAACGCTCCAACAAAGAGCGGTGAGTTCCTTTACTTCAAAAAAGGTAAGTACACAGAGGTAATCAAAACAGAAAGAACAGCGGTTTCTGAATGGCTTAACAATCAATACTGGATTTTGAATTCCAATAACCCTGAATCACAGGAATCTAAAAAGCAGGTTAATGAAATCATCTGCCAAAATCTTGCAGAGAAGAACGGCGTGTCATTTGACCAGCAGTTGAAAATCCTTCAGAATAAGTACAAGAAGAGGGGGGACAGATGAGTCAAGTAGAAGAGTTAATGGCAAAGATGGTTGCTGAATACAGCGAGCCATTAAACGCTGACTTAATTCCATACCTCGAAACCAGCGATGCTGGATGGTCGATGTTGCGTCACCCGCTTGTTTATCAGGTGCCATTCTTTTCAAACGGTAGTGCCAATGCTTACTACCAACAGAAAAAAACAGCAGTTGAGCAAGTGTTAGAAAAAAAGAACTACAAACAATTTGTTTGGTTATTCGAGCGCCCTTATCGCGTCGAGGCTTTTATCAAGATTGCTGACAAGTTAAGCGATACTGATTACTGGAGAGTTCTTAGCGATATTTGGATTGATACAGAGAATCAATACGCATACCTCAAAGAGTGGAAAAAGTTGTTGGCTTCAAAGCGCTCTAATCGTCATTACATGATGACCGAAGAAGAGGACAACATCTTGCGCTCGCTCGCTCAAGAGGTAACTATCTATCGTGGATGCCAAAAAGGTATTAACGAGGATGGATTGTCATGGACTTTAGATAAGTCCAAGGCACAGTTTTTTGCCAATCGTTTTGGCAAGAAGGGAATCATCTTAGAGAGGAAGATTCCTAAGTCAGACATCATCGCGGTCTTGACGGGGCGCAATGAATCCGAAGTTATATGGGAGGAGAAAAAATGAAATGTTTTACTTGCGGTAGCGAGATAAGACTGACAATGATTAAAGGAAAAACCTATTGCTTCAGATGCGAACCTGATGCTTCAATGGTTCAGTACGGAGTGATTCGACCAGTCAAAGAGAGGACAGCATGAAAACTATCAATGATGAAATCGGCTTTATCGAAAAGCGATTACTGAGAAAAGGATACCGATTGACCCCCAAGGGACGCAGTTGGGCAGAAAATCTTGAGGCAATGGTTTTCCTAGGTGGACTCCTGCTTATTTTCGGGATTGTAGGGTCAATAGAGACTGGTAGGTGGTTTGGATGAATCTACTATCACGCCTAGGGCGAAACAATCCTCTACTGGTCTCTGAAGGCTCATTACGGGCTATTCGTAAGGCGCAGTTGGAGAAAACCCTTGCTGAAGAGGCTGATAAGCGACGCGCTCGGAAAAAGGCTCGAGAGTTCAAGTTGAATTCTTAACCCCAGTAGGGTATACTTTGAATTGTCCGAGAGGAGGACATGAAATGACAACTTCAGTCATTGAGAAGAAAAAGGCTCTTACAAAAACTCAATGTAAGAAAATTTATGTTGAAGCATACGAGGCTGGTCTTGCGGCTGGCAAAGATGCAGATACTCCAAAGTTTGTAGTTGGTACACCAACTACTCCATTTGGGGACGATATTGATTTCAACAAGAAAACTTACATCCTTGATGGTCTTTGCGGATTCGCTTGGGTAAACATTTCTCCAGCGCGAGGTGCGTTTGTGAATTGGTTAAAGGCTCAAGGGATTGGTAGCAAAGGTTATTACGGCGGTTACGAAATTTGGGTTCGTGAATTCGGACAGAGCGTAGACCGTAAAGCGGCTTTTGCTGGAGCGTTTGCTCAAGTGCTTGGGAAATACGGAATCGAAGCGAGCGCTGGTAGCAGACTTGACTAAGTAACAAAATAGAATTCATCCCGTCGGTCTCTTCTTAGATTGGCGGGATGAATCGCATAATCACTTTCTAACCTTTCTTGGTTATGCGTGGGGTATCATTTACGCGGGTACCCAATAGTTCGGTGGCGTAGTAGCGCCTGTTGCGCGTCCGTCCTCTCTCTAGCGTGACTTTCATCGCTCCGCCACCGAACGCCCATCCTTGACACTCATTCATATTCATGATGTACCCTTAAACAAGGTTCGCAAAACACCTACTCGCCAAAGTGAGGTCAGTCCAATACTGACAACATAGAAGCGCTACACCCAGTAGCGAATAAATGTTCACCCCTAACAATGGAGGAATATGCGATTCTATGAAAAAGTTATTTCGAAACCAGTTCCAGTCGCATTATTTATACTTGGATTTATAGTCCTCAATCCATTTCACATCCCACCTGACGAACCAGCCCAAGCGGCTGAAGTAATCATGAAACCAATCTTGGTGGAACGAACACCTGAAGCATCTAAAGAGTTCGCTCAAAAGCGTCTCGATGCTTATGGTTGGGATACTCCCGCTCAATGGGAATGTTTGCTATCGCTATGGACCAAAGAATCAAACTGGCGTCCAAACGCATACAACAAAACACCCGTATACCAAAATGGAGAAAAACTTAACGCTGGCGGTATTCCGCAGATACTCGGACTTGACCCTGACTTATCAGTTGAGGAGCAAGTAACGCGAGGACTCCTTTATATCGAGCATAGATATTCCAATCCTTGCTCGGCGTGGCGTTTTTGGGAAAGAAATTTTTGGTACTAACCTCCCCAAATGGGAATTGAAGAAGAACAAAAAAGACCTTCAGCAATAGACGATGCGCTTGCGGAAATCGGGCGCATCGCTTTTGTTGAACCTGCAATTTGTACGGGATGGGTTTTAGTATCTGAATGGATGGGCGAAGGCGATAAGGATTACTGGACACTCACTCTTGCTGATGACCAAAATCCTGATTGGCGTCACCTTGGATTAGTTCATCATGGGCTAAAGAATTGGGAGGGAAATGATGATGTCGGACTTCGAGATAAACCAAGCGAAGATTGAAGAAGAAAGATTACAGTTACTCAATGATTTAATCAGGGAGCGTTTTGGCGATTGGGCGACACGCAAAGATGTTCCAATCAAAGATAATCAAGAAGTCTCAAGATAACATTTATACATGGGTTCATTTACATCTAAAGCGCCATGCCGTGAGGCAGACCCTTGGCTCTTTGACCAATTTAATTTAGATTTAGCGCAACCAGCACTCAACTATTGTTCTCGATGTATTTTTTGGGGAGAGTGTGAATCTCTAGTACAGCCTAAGCCTAGTTTTTATGATGGAGTAGTTGCTGGCAAGGTATGGCGAAATGGAAGAATTGTGGCTAAGTTAGACGCCTCTTCCCCCTATCGTCTAATTGTTGGAGAGGAACCCGATGAAGATATTGATGCCATGGAATTTCGAGGGAGCGAGTTGTTGGGGGATAGAGACGAACTATTTTTTTCCCGAGAAGAATGAGATAACTGAGGAGAATAAAAAAGTAAAAAAGATTTGTAATGGATGTTACTGGAAAGAAGAATGTCTGACCTATGCGTTACATTACAAAGTAGTCGGCATTTGGGGTGGAAAATCTACTAAAGAACGCGACAGTATAAGAAAACAACTAAACATAATCGCCAAATCAATATCCAATGAAAGGCATATAGCATGACAGCAATAGCAATAGCAGGAAACCTAGCAAGCGACCCTGAGTTGCGTTTTACTCCTAACGGTAAAGCAATGGCAACTTTTACAATTATTTCTTCTAAATCACAAAAGAAACCTGATGGCACTTGGGAAAATACCGATGTCACTCCATGGTCAATTAAGTGTTGGAATAAACTCGCTGAGAATGTAGCGGACTCTTTGAAAAAGGGTATGGGTGTAATTATCCAAGGGACGGCAGTTTGGGAATCTTGGGACGATAAAACCACGGGAGAGAAAAAGGGCAAGATGACCGTGACCGCTTTTAATGTGGGAGTGGACTTGAAGCGCCACACAGTTCATGTAGTCGATGTACGCCGTAACGCTGAAGGCGATAGCGAGATTGACCCTTGGAGCGCTCCAACTTGGAAGAAAGAACCCGAGGTTCCTGAATCGTTTCCTTTCTAACCCTGATGTAGTATTATTGGGGTTGATAAACTCTCGAAAGGGGTTGTAAATGGCTTGGACAGATTTCTTCACAGAAAAATTGTCAGGTTCTAAAGTAGTTGTTGATTCAGACGGTAAACCATTTATTTCAAAAGAAATTGCTCTAAAAGAGTATATTGAGATTGAATTAAACATTCAGGAAAATGCTTTGCCTTACAACATCTACTTCCGTCGTTTTGATGCTATCGGTGGCGAACTAGAAAACCGTCTATTTGCTCAGGTTGGCGACAGAGAATTGGCTTTGAAATCTTCTTTAGACATTGCTAACAAAAGACTAAACTCTTTTGAATTTGTCCTAGACGGAGAATAAAAAGGCTAAATTCGCTTAACGGTATAATCTACGGGTGTACGATAACCTTTCACCCAATAGTGAAGGAGTCGTGTCTGTTTTAGGGGCTTTCGCTATTCAGACTCACGAATTATTTTCGGAGTTAGTAAACGCGGGATTCAATCAAGAACAGGCAATCGCAATCGTCGTAGGATTAGCAACCAAAGAGGCAGAGGGTTAAATGGCTGAGAAAATAACGCCTGATTTACAAGAGTTCGGCTCTACTGGTCTGCGTCGTTCGGGCGGAACTGTCTTTGAAGAATTTTTAGTTAATCTCCGTGGACAACGCGGAGCGAGAATCTATCGTGAGATGGCGGACAACGACCCGACTATCGGCTCGATGTTATTCGCAATCGAAAAAGTTATTACTCGTCTTGAATGGCGCATAGACCCTTATTCAGATAATTCTAAAGATGGAGAGATTTCTCCTGAAGATAAAGAAGTTGCGGCGTTCGTAGAATCTTGTTTACACGATATGAGCGAGTCTTGGGACTCTGCTTTATCTCAAATGCTTTCGATGTTGGTCTTTGGTTATTCATACCATGAGATTGTTTACAAAATCCGCGAAGGTGATAACGAAAACCCACAGCGTAAATCTAAATTCAATGATGGTCGTATCGGCTGGCGCAAGATGCCAATTCGCGCCCAAGAAACTTTATTCCGATGGATGATGGATGAAGATGGCGGTATTCAAGGAATGGTTCAAGTAGACCCTTCCTCGGGCGGTATCCACCACATTCCAATCGAAAAGTCTTTGCTATTCCGTACCAGTTCACAGAAGAATAACCCTGAAGGTCGTTCTATTCTTCGTAACTCATATCGCTCTTGGTACTTCAAGCGCCGTATTGAAGAGATTGAAGCAATCGGTATTGAGCGCGACTTAGCAGGTTTACCAGTTGCTTATGTGCCACCTGAGTTTCTTTCATCAACAGCAACTACCGAGCAAGCATCAGTATTAGCGACAATTCAAAATATCGTTACATCTATCAAGCGTAACGAGCAAGAAGGAATCGTCATGCCTTCTATGTATGACGACCAAGGACATAAGGTATTTGATTTAGTTCTTCTATCTTCAGGCGGTTCTCGTCAGTTTGATACAGACAAGATTATCCAGCGTTATGACCAAAGAATTGCAATGTCAATCCTTTCTGACTTTATTCTCCTTGGTTCTGACCGAGTTGGTTCTTATGCCCTTGGTACATCCAAGATGGATTTGTGGTCAATGGCGGTTGATTCAATCGCTAAGAACATCGCTGAAGTAATCAATCAACACGCAATTCCTCGTTTATTAAAACTAAACGGTATGGATGTTTCTCGCGCTCCTTATCTAACTTATGGTGAAGTAAGCCATGTTGATTTGAATGAGATTGCTGGATTTGTTGGAGGCTTAGTACAAACAGGCGCAATAGTTCCTGACCCTAAGTTAGAAGAGTATCTTCGCGATTTGGCTGGATTACCACCTGCTGAACATGATGGACAGAATTTTGGTATGCCTCCAATGCCTGAAGGCGAAGGGCTTCCTCCAATGCCTGAAGAATCAACTACATCAGGCGAAGAAGAATTACCTCCCGCTCCTACACAAACTGAGGCTCCGAAACTTCCTGAAGTTGGTTAAAGATGGCAATTCATTTTGCGAAAGCGCGAAATAAGCGAGTTCCTTTAACACCTCAAGAACAAGAACTTGCTCGCACTCTTTATCAATCAATTCAGCGAGCCACAGATAAAATCTCTATGAGACAACTTGAATCGTTGCTTCGCAATATGAATCCTGAAACTTTAGAGCGTTTGTTATCAAGCATAACTATTGCTAACCAAAAGAGTATCCAAGAATCTTTATTAAATTCGATTGACCTAGGTGGTAAAGATGCCATCAAACAAATTCAAAAGATTGCTCCTAAATTAGCCCTTCCAGCCTTCTCGCCTTCTAAGGTAAAGATTGATAATCGACAGGCAATGGCTAACCTTGAATTCACAAAACTTCCTACATGGGCGCAATCTAAACCACCCAAAGTTGAATTCACTATGTCATTTAATAAAACAAACCCAAACTCTTTAGCCTTTGCTCAACGCCGTGCTGGAGAACTTATTACCTCGATTGACGCTTTAACCCGTAATTCAATTCGTAAAGCAATCATTGACGCCTTTAATGAAGGCTTGGATTACAGAGCAACAGCCCGAAGAATTAAAAGTGTCGTAGGGCTACATCCAAGATGGGCTGATGCAGTAACTAATTTTGAAAAAAGAGAGTTTGCCCGATTAGTCAAAAGCGGAATGAAAGAAGAGACTGCTCGCGCTCGCGCAATAGAACGCTCTACCCGCTACTCAGATTCTCTCAAGAGCAAAAGAGCAACAATGATTGCTCGAACAGAGATTCAGATTGCTCAAAATGAGGGGCGCTACGAAGGTTGGAAGCAAGCATCAGAACAGGGTTATGTAGATGTTGAATCACAGAAGATGTGGATTATTGCTCAAGATGAACGCACTTGCGAAATTTGTTCTGAATTAGATGGCGAAATAGTTCCTTGGAACGAAACATTTTCTAGCGGACATGAAACTCCAGGCAGAGTTCATCCTAATTGTCGTTGCACCATGGTAATCATTCCACCTGAGAGACGCTCATGAGTATTACAATCGCATTTCCACTTGGATATAAGCCAGTAATTAAACACGGAGACCACGACCAGTCTAGCCATGGTGCTTGGGCTTCAGGAATCATGAATGACCTTGTTACTTTAGGTAATTTCAATGAAGAGGAGTTGGGAGAAAGTTCACAAAATCTGTATTTTGAAACATACGGGATTAAAACTGATGGCAGTAAAGAACCCGTAGGAATCTCCCGTAATCAAATAGAAAGTTTGAACTCCTACACAGGAGAGGGATATACAAAAATAAATGCTTTTTTGCGCGGGCGAGGAGATAGTGGAAGCGACCCATTATCAACAACAGAAGGCAAAATTTCTGATTTAGATAAACTTATAGAAGATTCACCCGATATGTTCGGAGACAAAAATTTATATCGAGTATTTGATAAAAACCTAATAGATACTCTAAAAGAAGGAGACATTTTGACAGACAAAGGATTTATGTCTACAACTAGAGTTGATATAACAAGTGATGAGGGTCAAGAAGTATTGCAAAACTTACAGTTGATTCGCTTAACAGAAGATAGAGCCTCAATTATTTTGCCAAGTGAGTCTAAAAAAGGCAAAGGTCTTGCAGTCGATTATCTTAAAAATTCTGTTTCAGATTTGTTCACAAATGTAGCAACAGCAAATAATGAAAAAGAAGTATTATTGCCACGCAATACTTCTCTCAAATTCCAAGGCTATAAAAAATTGAATGAGGGAACGGACAATGCCATGGAGATTGCAGTCTTTCAAAGGATGGACAAATGAGTAGATTCATAACCATGCTTGGGGATGTTGAGATAACCCGAGCCAAAGATGTTAAAAAACATGGAGACCACGACCAAAGTTCTCACGGTGCTTGGGCTACGGGAGTTGGCTATAAAGATTCAGATGAACACCCCAAATACGATTCTGCTGAAAATGGCGTAAATGTTGAATACTATACAAGTGTCGGGTCTTGGGAAATTAACGGTCTGCTTAGAACTGGAAAAGTACCTGAAGATTCAAATTCTAATAAAGGAGAAATTCGTGACTATATTAAATCTCTTGATACCGAAATAAGTAAAACTTCAACACCTAGAGATTTAGTTTTATTTAGAGGAACTTCGGGAACTGGAACTGAAGTTTTTGAAAAACTTAAAGTAGGCGATATTTATATTGACAAAGGTTTTGTTTCAACTACTTTAGATATAGCCGTTGTACCTGAATTTATGTCTACGGCTACGGGCGGGAGATACGATTCAAGACCAATAGAAAAAGGATATGTTTTAGAAATAAGCGTTCCTAAAGGCAGTAAAGCCTTATCAGTCAATAGTTATTTTAGAAATGTAAGTGGCAGATATGGACCAAGCGACGATATTCGTAAAGAGGATGAACATATTTTGCCACGCAACACAAAATTTAGAGTGGATAGCATAAGTAGTATTGATGTTCGAGGTCTAAAAGATAAACTTATTAAAGTATCGGTGGTAGATGATGGCAAGTAAATATGTTTATGCCGAATCAGACGATATTGAAATCCTTATATCTAAGCACGGCGACCATGACCAGTCTAGTCATGGCTCATGGGCGAAGGGAGTCCAAGTAGCCCCTGAGATTGTCCGCTCAACCCTTGAGAGGGTCAAGGAGAATGGCGGTCTCTCAGTAAGCCTAAAGGACGGTTCTGAGCCTACTAAGGGGTTCATGGTTGCCAAAGGTAAGAAGTTCGCGGCGATAGTCAAGGCTGACGAATTTTTTGATGAGGCTAAGGGCGCTGAGATTCTTTCCTCCTATATGAAGCAACATAAATCAGAGTTCAATAATTCGAATAACTACCTAGGTTTATGGCACAATACTGATGATGGACAGGTTTACCTTGATGTTTCAGAAAACATTGAGGACGAGGGGGAGGCTATCTCTCGGGGTCGTGAACGCGACCAAATCTCAATTTGGGATGTAGCAAACTTCAAAGAGATAGAAACAGGAGGAACAGGTGGCATCGAAAAAACTCGAAGCGGTACAACTGCCCGATATGTCGAACATGACAGACGAGCAGATAGACGCTTACGCCAAAGAGATTTGGGCGAAGTTAGCAAAAGGCAAGAACGAGTCAAAGTAATTTATTTTGATTATGGATTAAAACCCGTATTCAAACACGGGGAACATGACCAGTCCGAACACGGTAACTGGGCTAGAGGTTTTACTGAAGATGAAATTGCTCGCATAGAAGAAATGCGCGGTGTTGGTCCATCTTTAGAGGACTTAGATAATGTCATGAAAGATATGGAAGTTGAATTTAGTGATGAGCGATTAAAACTTACTGTTGAAAATGACAGCGACTTTTATAGAGAAGCAACTCAAGATATTGATGAAAAGGTTGCTGAACGCCTTAAAAACCTACAAGAAGAATTTCCTAACCATGAATATAGTGAGCAAGAAAAAGCAACCATCTATGAAGATGTACAAAACGAGATGATTGATGAGTATGTAGAAAATTACAGAGATATGCTGACTGAATACGAAACACTTAATTCAGGCGAAACAGGCGGTACCCAACAAGACCCTGAAGAGTTAGTTCCGTATTTTGACGAGGTTTTTGGAGTTAGCCATACGGGTACTCACCCTGATGGTCGTGAAATAACTTTGACCGCAAACATCGGTAGCGTGTTTAGAGACGGAAATAGTATTTATGTCCGTGGAGATATTGTCGATGAAAACGGCGATATGGTCGGAGAACTTAGCCGAAGATTTTTTAATGAAAACGGTATATGGAATGTTGAACACGAAGTCCTAGCAATTCCTGACCCTGATTATCAAGGTACAGGTTTTGGTAAAGCACTCATTGAGCAATCTGAGGCTTGGTACACAGCAAGAGGTATGGGATATATTCAAGTTGGAACAGCATGGGATGGCGCTCGCCATTGGGCGCGAGCAGGTTATGACTTTGCGCCTGGGAAGGTTGCTGACAGTCTACAAACGATTGCTAACAATGTTGAATATGTAGATGGATTCGAAAGAGGCACTCCAGCAAGAGCGGAGTACGATGCTTTGATGAGTAGAGCAACAAATAATTATCAACCTGATTTTACAGATGAAAGTGGTAATCAATACCCCGCTTGGGATTCAGTTAAAGATATAAAAGAAGATGGTTTTCCCCTTCCTGCTCATTTTGCAAACATTGGTTACACAGAGGGCGCAAGAGATTGGGCTGGCAAGAGTTTGATGTATGACTTGAGATTGAAGTATGTAAAGTCATTGACTGCTGAAGGTCAGAAACTATTAGAGGGTCCTATCGACCATGATGGCGATGGATTGATTTATGACGGAACAGCGCGTGAGAAGCCAGCACCTACTGGCGGAAAGAACTAAACTGGGGTATAATTAAACTATGGCTATGAGTAGACGAGAAACCCAAAAGGCTATCCAAGAGGCTTATTCAAAATGGGCTGAGAAGGTTCAATTTACTTCTTACACAGGCGCCGATGAAGCCGATGAAACAATACTTATGCAAGAAATTCAAACCATACTTCAAGGAAATAAACCCGAGTAGTAATACCATCCGCTATTCTTAGAACATGGCGGATATTGCTCCTAAACTGATTCATCTAAGCGCTGAGAAACTACTCGCGCTTCATGAGAATGTCCATAAATCAGCGTCTCCAACCTCGGCTGAAATTGAGGTTCATCACACCATTCTCAATGAGATGGCTAGACGCAAGATGGAACGCCCAAAGGATGATTGGGATAAGTACGAGATTCTTATAGATTCAATCGACAATGTAGACCTAACTAGCCTTAACGGATTACCAGCCGAGACCATCCTTGATGTCATAAAAACAACAGGGGATACAACTGGCAATATCAAAACTTTCTTAACAGTTGATGGCTACCAAATGCGAGTAGAGGCTGTTGAAAAAAGAATTGCTCAAGAAGATGGTAAATGGATTGTTTACAATGAAGAAGGAACTAGAAGTTTTGGAAGTTATGATTCTAAAGAAGAGGCTGAAGAACGCTTAAAACAAATTGAGTTTTTCAAAGCCGAGGGAGATTACAAACCACCTAAGTCTGTTAGAGAAGCGGCGCAAAGAGCGATTGAATGGATTGAGGCTGGTCTTGCTGGAGATGGTTTTACTTCAGTCGGTAGAACTAGAGCAGGTCAGTTAGCCCGTGGAGAAAACATTAGCATTGAAACTTTGAAAAGAATGAAATCATTTTTTTCTCGACACAAAGTTGATGGACAAGCCCTTGGATTTAATCGTGGCGAAAAAGGATTCCCTAGCGCTGGTCGAGTGTCATGGGATGCTTGGGGTGGAGATGCTGGATTCGCATGGGCAGAATCAATGGTGGAGAGATATGAAAATCAAGTCAAAAAACACGGAGACCACGACCAATCTGAACACGGAAGTTGGGCTACTGGAGGTAGCGGTGGAGAAGATAAAGGTTCTACTGGTCGTCCCTCTATGGCACCCGATAAAAAAGCATCCGCAGAAAGAAGCCCTGACGCAGTTAAACAAGCACAGAGAATTAGAAGAGATGCTGAAGCAGTTGAGCCAGTAGTTACATCTTTGATGGAGGGAATCGCTAAATCTATTGATGCTGATTTTGCCGAATTAGATGGCAAGAGTTCTCTTGTAAATAGATTAAAGTCCACAGATTCTCTCGCACGAAAAATTGACCAAGATGCAGAAAAGGATTACGGCGGAGATAGAGAAAAAGCGGCAAACGCACTTTCTGATGCTGTTCGCTACACACTCAATGTTGATGATAATAACTACACAGACGGCGTAGAAAAAGCGATTAAGTCTGTTGAAGAAACTGGTTGGAAAGTTGAATCAGTTAAAAACTTTTGGCAAGCAGGTGACCCTTATGACGGTACCAACATTAAAATTAGCAAAGACGGGGTAAAGGTTGAATTACAACTTCACACCCCAACATCTCATAAAGTTAAAGAAGTAGATTTACATGATGACTATGAGGTTTATCGAGTTTCCAAAGACAACACAGAGCGCAAAGCCCTGTGGGATTCGATGGTCAATAAGGCTAAGGCAATCCCTAGACCAGCGAACATGGGCAAACTATTGACCCTTGGAACGCTAGTTACACAGACTTTTGAGACCGCACAGCAAGCAGGTTTGGTAAAATCAACGGGGGTTGATATAATGTGGACAATAACGAGAGGAGGTATAGCCGTATGCGGTATTTCGCAAAACTAGGCGCAAACAACGAAGCGATAAACATTTATCGTTTTGAGGTGGGCGAGACGACCATTACTGAGGACAGATGGGACATTCGAAGCAAGGCTTGGGTGGATAACCCTGATGCTGATGTAGTTCGCTATCTAACCCAAGGCGAAGGTGAATTCCAAGAAGTTACTGAGGATGTAGCCCGTCAAATTTTTCCTGATGTATTTAGTGAAAATGCTACAAAGGCTTTAGGTAAGTTTGACTTGCAAAAAGCAGAAGGTGAAAAGCGATACACGCTTGGAGCAATGTATATCCCTGATATGGAAGATGCTCACGGTGAGTGGACAGATTCCGAAGAATTACAAAGAGCGGTTTGGGATTATGTAAGAAGTAATGACCGTCGTATCCGTTTACAACATAACCGTGATGTAGTTGCTGGAGAATGGGTTGAAGTTATGGCTTTCCCTTATTCATTAACAGTTCCAATCAAAACACCTAATGGTCAAGACTTAGAACATACATACCCACCCAACACAGTTTTCCTTGGAGTCATTTGGGAACCGTGGGCGTGGGAAATGGTCACCGAAGGAAAAATTCGTGGCTATTCAATCGGCGGAAAAGCAGAGCGTTTATTCGTTGATATAGACTTAGAAAAGAATGACCCAACTGTGTCGGATGTACACATTGATACAATTATGTCCCCTTCAAAGAAAAAGCCAAAGAAAGAAGAGACTGTATGAAAAAAGACCTTAGAATGTTAGACGAATTACGCAAAGGACCTTTGGCTGGTATGGACGAGGACGAGTTCAAAATGATTGAAGCGGATGTCCGTAAGTTTGGCTTTAAGGGGCTTAGTGGCTACGCAAAATCTATGGTCATGGAGGCTATGCGCCGTTTAGGAACCACTATCAATAAAGCGGTTGAAGGAAAGTTAATTGAATTTAATAAAAGCATTTCTGTTGGAGATAAAGTAAGTTGGAATTCTTCAGGAGGAAGTGCCGAAGGAAAAGTATTACGAATTGAACGCTCAGGAAAAATCAATGTTCCTGATTCATCATTCGAAATTGAAGGCACAGAAGATGACCCTGCGGCGTTAATTGTCCTTTATCGTGATGGTAAACCAACTGATACTAAAGTTGGGCATAAAGTTTCAACACTAAAAAAAAAGTAGTTCTTGAGAAGCACGGGGACCATGACCAATCAAGTCATGGCGACTGGCGCAATGCCGATGATTCTGAAGGTGAAGATTCATCAGAACCAAAAAACCCAAAACAAAATTTTGTTCCATACGATGATGACTCCGAAGGTGAGTTTGCAGATTTAGATTACGATGACCCAAAATGGATGGACACAATGGATTACCCAAGAAAGAAGAAGTAATGCCAAGCGTTATTGATGACACGATGCAAGTTCTTAAATCTATTGGTATCGAGTCTTATCGAGTTTCAACCCCGCCTGGGTACGCTGGAATCCAAGTAAATCTACCTAATGATTCTCAAGCATTTTTTGTATGGACAAAGATAGACACAACTGATTATCACTTCAGATTGGCTCGGTTTTGGGCTAACGAGAATCCATTTTCAATGTGGGTCTCCCCGAACTTAATTGAAGCCTTGGCAAAGACAAGGGTTTTAGCAAACCAATAAAAGGCTTGAATTACACTTATGGTATTCTTCATCTGTCAAGACCCGAGGTTAGTTTTATTAGCCCTATGCTAAAAGACTACCCTCTAGTTTGTTAGGAGCATAAATGTCAAAACCCCGTACCCGTAAAATGGTGAATTTAGCCATCGAGGAAACGAGTGGAGTAGACCATCCAGCGCACTTACATGAAGGTTGGCTTGTTATGAAGTCAGCATCCGAATCTGAAGTTCAGAGGGTTCTCGACAAATCGCTGACCGAGGAGGACTCCAATATGGAGGAAACAACTACCACGGCACCTGAAGAGCAGGTTGAAAAAACCGTTGAGGAAGAACTAGCGATGGCGCAAGCCCGTATCGCTGAACTCGAAGCCAAACTCGCCGACAAGGAAGAAAAGCCTGAATTGGAAGTTGAAATGGCGATGGGTCAAGACTCAAAGGAACCAAAGAAGGAAGAAGAGGACTACATGAAGTCCGCTCCTGCTCCAGTTGTCAAAATGATTGAGGACTTGAGAAAGCAAGCAGAATCAGCAACCGCTGAACTTCGCAAAGAACGCGAAGCCCGTGCTGACGCTCAAGCCGTTGAAAAAGCAAAGGGTTGGGCTAATCTCAATCTCAATGCTGAAAAAGTTGGACCAGCGCTTCGTCGCTTGTCCGAAACAGATTCAGAACTAGCAAAGAGCGTAGAAGAAATTCTTTCTTCAGTTAATGCTCAGGCTGAATCAGCATCTATTTTTGCAGAAATCGGCAAATCTGCGGACTTCAAATCAGGCAATGCTTATGAGCGTATGACTACGCTTGCTAAGTCTGCCGTTGATGAGGGTGTAGCAAAGTCTTTCGCTCAGGCGATGGCTGATGTTGCGTCAAAAAACCCTGACCTTTACAGCCAATACCTATCCGAGAAAGGTGCCTAAAACATGGCATACGAAATCTCTAACTACTCGGTAAAGGTCACCCTCGTTGCAGGTGCCGACCTTTCCAGTAAGCAGTACAACTTCGTCAAGTTGAATTCATCAGGAGAAGCAGTCGCTATTGCGGCTATTACTGATGTTCCAGTTGGCGTTTTACAAAATGCTCCAACTTCAGGACAAGAAGCAGAAGTTCTTGTTTCAGGTGGAACTAAATTAGTAGCAGGGGAAGCAATTACCCTTCCAGCGTTCTTGAGCGTTACCTCAGCAGGTAAGGCAGACAAGATTGCTGTAACCGATACCACTCAATATGTTGTAGGTCAGGCACTTACAGCGGCAGGAGCCGATGCTGAAGTCATCACCGCCGTTGTTAATTGCTCAAACCCAACAAGAGCGAACTAAGGGGGCTAATTAAAAATGCCACAGCCAAATATCAATTCCGTCCATGTGGACGCAATTCTTACAAATATCTCGGTTGCTTACTTACAGAACCAAGATAACTTTATCGCAGACAAGGTATTCCCAGTAATCCCTGTCGATAAGAAGAGCGATAAATACTTTACTTACACCAAGAACGATTGGTTCCGCGATGAGGCTCAACGCCGTGCGCCTGGAACTGAATCTGCTGGTGGCGGTTACAATCTTTCAACTGGAACTTACTCAGCAGATGTTTGGGCGTTCCACAAAGATGTAGATGACCAAACAGTTGCTAACGCAGACGCTCCTCTAAACCCTCTTCGTGAGGCAACAGAGTTCGTTACTCGCCGTTTGATGCTTCGTCGTGAACTACAATGGGTTTCAGATTTCTTTGGAACTGGTGTATGGGCTGACGATGTAACTGGCGTTGCTGGCGCACCATCTTCAGGACAGACAAAGCAATGGTCTGACTACACATCATCCGACCCAATCTCAGACATTGAGGCTGGAAAGGCTGAAATCTTGGGCAACACAGGAATGGAAGCAAACACTTTGGTTCTTGGATACGATGTATTCAAGTCACTAAAGAATCACCCTGACCTTGTAGACCGCATCAAGTACACATCTTCACAGACAATCACAACCGATATGTTGGCCGCAATGTTCGACATTCCTCGCGTTATGGTTGCAAAGGCAGTTAAGGCAACAAACGCTGAAGGTGCCGCAGAGGCATACGGATTCGCTCATGGTAAGAAGGCTCTTCTTTGCCATGTTGCTCCACAGCCTGGACTACTAACCCCTTCTGCTGGATACACATTCGCATGGACTGGTGTATCAGGCGGACTTGGCGCAACTATCGGAACTTCACAGTTCCGTATGGAATCCATCAAGTCAGACCGAGTTGAAGCAGAAATGGCTTTTGATAACAAAGTTATTTCTTCTGACCTTGGCTACTTCTGGAACACAATCGTCGCTTAATTAGTTAAACGAAGGGGGTGAGGCTTTTCATGGTCTCACTCCCTTCCTTTATTTAGGAGAAAAAATGGCATTAGTAAACAGACTTACAAAGGGTGAAGCGGCAGTCGGCGCTCTACAAATTGGCGACAACGACACCGTATACGGTATCGAGTTCGGCACGGTAGCAATCGACCCTGCTAACCTCAATGCAACAACTCGCGGTGCAACAACATTCACATTAACTGGTGCGGCTACAACTGACATCATTATTGTGAACCCACCATCAGACTTGAATGATGATTTGATTTTTGCTGGAGCGGCTGTCACAGCGGCGGATACAGTAACTATCTATCTCTACAATCCAACAGCGGGAGCAATCAATCAGGCAGAAGCAACATTCTCATACTGCTGGATTGACACAACTGCGTAATATGAAAGCACAAATTCTTAAATCAATGATTGTTGATGGTCGCAAACTTGTGGCTGGAGACATCGTAGAAGTAAAAGGTTGGCGCCATGCTAAGGCTTTGGTAAATAACCGCTACATCAAATTGATTGAAGAAGATGTAGTTGAAGAAAAGGTAGCAGAGGCTTCAAAGCCAAAGGCTACAAAGAAAACAAAAGAAGTCGCTGAATAGTGCAAAAGGGCGATTCGGTAAAATGAGTCGCCCTTTTCTTTCTTAGGAGTTTATATGGCTGTATCACACGCAAGAGTTTCAGTAGGAACTACCGCTACTAAACTTACTTCAGACTATGATGGCAAAGACGGTCAGACCATCAATGTTCAAAATCCCGCAGGTGGAGCAGATGTTTTTCTTGGTGGCGAAGGCGTCACTACGACAAGTTATGGATACCTGCTTAAGGCTGAAACAAGTTTTTCGGTAGAACTTCAAGACGATGAAAAACTTTACGCCGTAGTTGCATCATCAACACAGACTGTAAATATACTTCGTCAAGGTGCCTAATAAATGGCTCTTCCGACAACATTATCTACCTGTACGGTTGTTGGGACTTATGTAGATTTGAGCGGTAACCCTGTTCGTGGCTCAATCAATATCACCCCACAGACGATTCTAAAAGAGGTCACAGAGAATGTAATTATCATTCCTGTTGTAATCCAAAAAACTTTTGATGCCACAGGTTCTTTTTCTGTTGTTTTACCAGTAACTAGCGATACAGATGTAACACCTCAACCTTTTATTTATACTTTTGAAGAAAATTTTACAGGCGGACGCACAATCGAATTGGCTTTGCCTTTATCGGTAGCAGGAACAACTCAGAATCTAGCAGATTTATTGCCAGCGCTAGGTTCCGTAGAAGCGGCATCTTATGTATCCGTAGACTCTTATCAGGCTTTATTAACCCGTTACAACGGCGCTGAAAGCATCCGTGTTCTAGTTGTAGACGCGGACGACAAAGCCGATGATGCAGAAACTTACGCGAGCGATGCCTCTAAAGCGGCTGGTGCTTTAGAAAATTACAACACTAATCAATTGATGATGATGGGGGTCTAAAATGTCTGAACCGTATGTACCCATTGCTCGATATAACACCGCTAATACTTTATTAACAGATTTAGAAGTTGCCACAACAGAGGCTTCAACTAATACTGGTTTATTATCAACCGCGGTTAGTAATGCTTTAACATCTAAACAAACAGCAGAAAATCTTGTTGCTTCTCGTTTTGATTTATTCTTTTTGGTAGGTGCGTAATGGCACTAGCCCCATCATTAACCACAGTCACTCTTACTGGTAATTATGTAAATTATGAAGGTCAGGCTATCCAAGGACAGGTTCGATTTACTCTTGGAGAAGTTCTTCGTAATGGAACAGATGACCAAATGGTTGCTCCATCTAGCATCGTAGTTCCTCTTAGCGCAGGTGCTTTTAGCGTCTCTCTACCCGCTACAAACGACCCTGATGTCATTCCTAACCCTTTTGTCTATACCGTTGAAGAATCCTTTGCTGGAGGGCGTACATACACGATTTCGGTGCCTTATACGACCTCGGGTTCACTAGATTTAGCCGACCTAAGCCCTACCCCTACATTAACCGAAAACTTCGTACAGGCTATTGATGAAACAAGTTTTGCAAGCCTTGAAACTAACATCACCGCTTTAGATGCTTTAATCAATCAGACAACAGACAAGATTCTTGCTTCAGGAAAGTATTGGTATATCGGCAGTACCTACGCTACTTATACAGCGTTAGATACGGCTTATGCTACATATACCGCATTAACCGCTGGTACTTACAGTTTGGATGGCGCAGATGTTTCTCCCTTCGTCACCTTGGCTCAAGCCTCAGCGTCGAGTGCATCATCAAGTGCAACAACAGCCACAAATAACGCGACTGGTACAATCAGTCCATTACTTCTAATCGGAGGATAACCGTATGGCAACAACTTACAAGGTATTGGGTCAATCCAATCCCTCAGCCACGACTGCTACAACTCTGTATACCTGCCCTGCCTCAACACAAACGGTTATCTCAACCATCACAATTTGTAACCAAGCGGGAACTTCAGGAACATACAGAATTGCTGTTCGTCCAAATGGAGCGACACTTGCTCCTGAACACTATGTAGTTTATGACGCTACTATTCAAGCCAACACAACAGCGGCTTACACTCTAGGTCTCACCATTGATGCTTCAGATGTTGTAACTATCTACGCATCAGCAACAACTATGTCATTCAGCGCCTTTGGAAGCGAGATAGCATAATATGGCAATTACCACGAATGGTGGCGCTGGAGTCACCGCAGATGCAGTAGCAACACTTAGCAATAAGACCCTTGAAGCACCAGTAATTAACAACGCAACATTTACAGGCGCTCAGGCTGGTCTTGAAATTAAGTTTGGTAATAACATTGTTCTTGAAGGAACAACAGCAGATGCTTTTGAAACAACTGTTACGGCTGGAGACCCAACCGCTGACCGCACAATTACTTTGCCTGATGTGACTGGAACAGTTGTTACTACTGGCAATTTAACTGCTATCACAACTTTAACAAGCCCAACAATTACTGGCGCAATTTTTAATGACGGCTCAGTAGTTTTTGAAGGTACTACTGCTGATGCTTTTGAAACAACACTAGCAATCACAGACCCAACAGCAGATAGAACAATTACTTTTCCTGATTCAACAGGTACAGTTGCTTTAACTTCAGGAGTTATCAATAACTCTTTAACAACAACAACAGGCGACACAATTTACGCATCAAGCGCAAATACACCTGCTCGTCTCGCTATTGGTACAGCAGGACAAACTTTAACTGTATCGGCTGGCGGAGTTCCTGAATGGGCAACTCCAGCGGCAGGTACAACCGCCAACGACCAAGCCTTCGCCTTCGCGGTGCAGGTATTCGCATAAGGAGAAAATAAATGGCAACAACAGTATCAAGAATCCCGCTATCGGGTTCAACTCATGGTCGTGGAATCAAGGTCGCCGCTACTTCTTCTGCTGGCGATACTATCCACACCGCAACTTCATCAACAACTGATTGCGATGTTATTACGCTATACGCATATAACTCAAGCGCATCAGCAGTAAACCTAACAGTTCAATGGGGTGGAACAACCTCGGTAGATGATGACATCAAGTTATCTATTCCAGCAACATCAGGTTTAACTCTTGTTCTACCTGACCTTGTTCTTCGTAACTCTTTAATTGTAAAGGCTTACGCTGGAACAACAAATGTTGTAACAATCCACGGATTCGTAAACCGCGTCGCTACTGCATAAGGAATAGGGTCGATGTCGCTACCAAGCAGACTTCTAGGAGCGAACCCGTCAATTCAGGCATCAAGCCTGTTGTCGGGTTCGTTATCGACCCCTAGCGCAAAACAAGCATTTGTTCCGCCTGGGGAATTTGTCGCTATTGCTACATACACATCTACTAGCGCTTTTGATGCTTTTTCATTTTTGAACATTCCTCAGACATATAGATTCTTAGTTGTCCGAATTAACGGTGCCACAGTTGTGCCACAAGACTCTTCCTACAAGATGAGATTTAATACAGATACAGATACAGGACAACTTTCAACACGCGATAACTACCCAAGTGGCGGTAGTTTGTACCACCAATGGTTAGCCAACGGTGGCATGATGGATGACGGAACAGACTCAACTGGTTCTACTCAATCATGGCATTTTGTAATTGGAAACTATACAAATACTACTGGTTACAAAACTACAAACATTATTACTGGCGTTATTAGAGATAGTAATTCCCGTGTCATAAACTGGACTGGCATGGCAAATAAAAAAAGTGAAGCCGCTATTACTGCTCTTTATTTCTCACACAATAACGGTGCTAACTATTTTGCCGCTAATTCTCGATTTACTTTATACGGGGTGAAATAATGCCTACATTTGATTTAATATCTAGCACAACTTTAACTGGCACCAGCACAAGTATTGTTTTTTCGTCAATACCGCAAACATATACTGATTTGGAATTGCATTTTTTTGGGATATTTAGTGCTAATTTGCAATTACGATTCAAAGTAAATCATGGAACTACAAGTTACACATATAGAATTATTAAAACTGGCAGTCCTGGTACATCAAATTACAATGTAAATGATACTGAATGGACAATTCCTGACGCCGCGGCCGCTTCAGCGAATATGTTCATAAGAATGACTTTAGATAATTATAGCAATTCTACTGCTGAAAAATCAGGAACATATTTTGTAAACAGGGATGCTACTCATATCGAATATGGAGCCATAATGAAACAAAATACAGCGGCAATAGAAACACTTGAAATTGCTGTTACTCAATCTAGTTTTGCGGCAGGTACAACTGCTCATCTATACGGGATTGCGAGTTCATAATGGCCGCTGATATTACTAAAATTGCAGATATTGATGTTACTGGTTCAACAACCGACACAATTACATTCTCAAGTATCCCGCAAACCTATAAAACCTTGATGGTAATGCAATCTTCATACTATGACCGTGGTGGAGGAAGTAATGATGGTTTTAGAGTAAATGGTTTATCAACAAATATCTACACCACTCTATACAATTATTTAAGCACTCAGTCTGCAAGTGGTAGTAGAAGCATTGGAACTATTACGGGCGCTGGTGTGACATTTTGTTATGCCATGTTTACGCAATCACTTGGTCCTTCTAATAGCGTTTTATATTGGGGTAATTCAGTTTATTATTTCCCTAATTATAAAAGTACCTCTGAGAATAAATTAGCATTACAAATTGGTGGAAACGCGGCTTTTGAAAGCCCAAGCGGATATGACCCAGTTAGAGGTGGCGTAATTGCTTACAAGGTTGCTACCACAAATGCTATAACTCAACTACAATTTGGCTCATACGAAGCATCAGTTTATTGGCGCGCTGGCACTAAATTTACCCTCTACGGAATATCATAAGGAGAATAAAATGACAGAAGAAATCAAAACGGTTGTAGAAGTAGATTGCACAACTGGTGAACAAACAGTCAGGGCAATGACAACAGAAGAACTTGCTGATTTAGCAATTACAACTGCCCAAGCGCAAGAACGCGATGAGGCTCTAAGACTAGAGCGTTTAGCATTTGAAGAAGCAAGAGCATCTGCTCTCGCAAAACTCACTTCTCTTGGTCTAAGCGAAGATGAACTAAAAGCAATCGTTGGCTAATTAACCATAGTAAGAAAGGCAGAAAATGGGACTCCATCTAGGACTTCAGCGGATATTACTTCCGTCAGCCCAAGTCAGTTCGCTGACTACGGGTTCTATTACCCTGCCTTCTGCTAGAGGTGCTTTTGTTGAAACATTTCCAGTTGAGTATTTAGTTCTTGCTGGTGGGGGTAGTGCCGCTTCTAGTCAAAATGGTGAAGGTGGTTCAGGAGGAGGAGGAGCGGGTGGTTATCGTACTTCTACTTTAAGTGTTTTGCGTTCTACAAATTACACCGTAACTGTTGGCGCTGGTGGTCCTAGTACAAGCGGTGGAACAGATGGAACCAAAGGTTCAAATTCAGTATTTGCAAGTATCACATCTACGGGTGGCGGAAGAAGTAGAATGTCAGCGGTAAGTGAAACTGGTGGTTCAGGTGCAGGTGGTCGTTGGAATAATGGACTTGGTGCCGCTGGTAATCAAGGTGGTTTTACTCCCGCAGAAGGAAATGCAGGTGGAGATAGCCAATCCCTATCAGGTGGTGGCGGTGGCGGTGCTAGTGTTGCAGGTGGAGTTACTACAAGCAATACCAATGGTGGTAATGGTGGTAACGGTGCTACAAGTAGCATTACTGGTGCAAGTATTACCCGTGGCGGTGGCGGTGGCGGCGGCGGTGGCGGTACAGGCTCAGGAGGATTAAGTAGTGGTGGTGCTGGCGGTGGCGGCGGCGGCGCTGGAAATACTGGTATTGGAAGTAGTGGAACTGTAAACACAGGTGGCGGCGGTGGTGGTTCTTATGGTCTAAATGCTCAAGGTGGTGGTGGTGGTTCGGGTATTGTAATTCTTAAATACTTAACAGCCGATGGAACTATAACTGTTGGCGCTGGTCTTACCAGTTCTACCACTACAAGTGGTTCATATAAAATTACACAAATTACTGCTGGTACAGGAAATGTGAGTTGGGCATAATGGCACATTACGCATTTTTAGATGAAAATAATGTAGTTACCGAGGTCATTACTGGAGTTGATGAACACATAACTCAAATTGATGTTGATGGTTCTCAAGTTGGTGGGTCAAGTGAGGCTTGGGAAACATTTTATGGAAACTTGAGAAATCAAACTTGTAAAAGAACTTCATATAATCATAACTACCGCAAAAATTTTGCTGGTATTGGATTTACTTATGATGAAATAAGAGATGTTTTTATTCCTCCTAAGCCATTTAATTCATGGATATTAAATGAAGAAACTTGTCTTTGGGAATCACCAATACCTAGACCAAGTGAAGGTTTTAGTCAATGGAATGAAGAAACTTTATCTTGGGTACTAATATAATGTCTTCTGAATCATTAGAAACTAAAGTATTTACTTATGAAGTAAAAATGATTGTTTCTGTATTTGATGTAGACGATAAATCCGCACAAGATAAACTTGATAAAGATGGTGGTTATGTATCTAAAAGAGAAGTAATTCTTTTAGATGCTCAACCAATAATTAGTTAGGGGATAACATGGCAGGTACAACAACTAAGGGTTTAAGATACCCAACCGCGGGTGATAATCCTGCCGTTCATACCGACATCTTTAATTTAGCCACAGATGTCGATACAGAGTTAGATGATTATGTCTTAAAATCTTCTCCAGCATTTACATCAACAATAACTCTTGGTGCTGGCAATGACATTATTTTTGAAGGCACTACTAATGATGGTTTTGAAACTACTTTAACTGTTGCAGACCCAACGGCTGACAGAACAATCACTATTCCCAACGCAACCGATACCTTAGTTGGACGCAATACAACCGATACCTTAACTAACAAAACTTTAACTTCCCCTATTATTAGTAACGCTACTTTTTCAGGTCAGCAGACAGGGCTAGAAATTGCTTTCAATAACTCAATCGTCTTTGAAGGTACGACAGCCGATGCTTTTGAATTAACTCTTTCAGCAGGAGAACCAACTTCTGATGTGACAGTCACTCTCCCTAATGAAACAGATACGCTGGCAAACGAAAACTTTGTTCGAACATCTGTTCTAATGCTAGGTGGAATGTAATGACATTTACCTACTCAGGTGACCCAAGCACATCTACCCGTAATTATGTGCGTTTTCTTATTAACGATACAGATTCAACTGATGCTTTATTTAGCGATGAAGAATTAAACTATGTAATTAGTGAATGGGGTGGTGACGCATATAAATCAGCCCGTGAATGTGCTGAAATTCTTATTGCTCGATTTAGTCGTCTAGCCGATAGCAGTTCCAAGAGTGTAGGAGATATTTCTGTCTCTGAGTCTTTTGGACAAAAAATTCAACACTATAAAGAATTGGCTAATTCTCTTTTAACAAGAGAAATGCGTAAATCTCCACCTCGTCCGTTTGCTAATGCTCAGTCTCTTAAATCTACAAATGACAGAATTGTTGATGATTACAACACAGATGCCTATACTGGAATTCACGATAACCCCAACAATGTCTACGACCATCGTATAGTTGAATAGGGGTAGCCAATGGATGCTATCTATAACAAAGTAGCGGAGTTCATGACCGATACTGTGGTCTTTACACCAAAAGCCTCAGTTGATAAATACAATAAAACTACTTTTGGTGCTTCTAACACAAATGTAACTGTTACTGGTCGTTTAATTTACGACACTACAAAATCTAAAGATGTTCAAGGTATCGAAGTTGTTGATATTGGACGATTCATTACTAAGGGTCCCGCGACCTCAATCACGGTGGCTCACAGGATGGTCGTCGGGGCGGACACCTTTACGATAAATGCAATAGATAACATCGCAGACGAAAACGGAGCGCATCACACCGTCATCAGATTTGGACGGTAGAAATGGCAAAGTCGTCTTTTACACTCGACTTATTCGGTGATAAAGAGTTAGTTAATGCTCTTAAGGCTGGACAGGAAGATACTCCTCAAGCAATAGCCCAAGCAATATGGGAAGAAGCCAATGTTATTTTTGCTAAATCACAAGTTCTTGTCCCAGTAGATACTGGAGTTCTTCGAGGTTCAGGTGGAGTCTCTGCTCCACAAATGGGAAATGCGGGTTATTTCGTCGATATTTTCTATGGTGGTCCCGCCGCTTCTTATGCTCTTTATGTCCATGAGATTATTGGCAACTACCACAATCCACCAACACAGGCTAAATACCTTGAGCAACCAGTCATGGAAGCGATGTCTACAATCCAAGAAAATATAAAGGGTAGAATTATCGACATCATACGGAAAGGTCACAGGGGCTAATGGCAACTATTCTTGAATCAGTAGGGGATTACCTACAAAACACTTCAAGCGCTTTTGGCGCCCATGCCTCCCAAGGAACCCTTGGTACATCTATCTTTCTTGGAACACTCCCTGAAACCCCTGATGCTTGCGTAGCCGTATACGAGAACGCTGGAAGTTCCCCTACATTCACTATGGGTTCAGGCGGTATCAGAATTGACTACCCAATGCTTCAAATTATCTGCCGAGCGGGTCGAGAGGATTATCCAACCGCTAGAGACAAGGCAGAAGATATTCGCGTTTTGCTCGCGTCGGTGCTTGAACAAACTGTCTCAGGGGTGCATATTATGAGGATTGAACCGATGGGTTCAGTAAACTTGTTAGGAGTAGACCCGAAGTACCGTCCACTAATCTCGGTGAATTTCCGATGCCTAGTGCGAATGTAAACGAGGAGCCAACGGCTCCGCAAGAGAGAGTGGTAGACCCGTATGGCAGAAACGCAACAACCGATGAGTTCCAGCGATGCTGGAAATGTGACAGGCTCCTCTTCGAAAGCGCAACGCGTCCGTGGAGTATCCGATGTCCCCGTTGTAAATCCAAAAATAAATCAGGATGATTTCTTCAAGGATTTAGATTCTTTGATTGGCATAAGCCGAGAACAGGGCGGTTGCTCAATCGGCAGATTAGTTTCAAAATTAGATGAACCTTTGCGTTCTAAACTTAATGAAATTATGAGAAATGAAAAAGTAAACTCTGCTCGTCTTTCTGAAGTTATGTTAGCCTATGGGCTTCAAGTATCTTCCAGCGATGTTCTCAGAAGGCATCGACGAAGGCTTATAGGTAAAGACGGGTGTAAGTGTCCGAATGAGTCTTGATGACGCTTTAGATAATCTGCTTAAAACTAGCGAGATGAATTCAGTTCAAAAAACTGAACCTCGTCAAAGACAAGCAGAGTGGTTGCCTGGGGTTACTTGGCAAGGCGAAGAAGGAGTAGTTACTACTCAGCCAATGGAAGGCGATAACGCGCCTGATTGGTCAGGAGTTCTTCGAATGTGGGGATTAGACCCTGAGCATTTCCAAGTAGTAGAACCAGTTCTTTTCAATGTATGGGGCGATACTTTAGGAATTCTTAATCGCCAATGGAAAGGCAAAGTAGTTCGCAAAGGCAAACAAGAAGTTGCCGATATTGAAGCCTTAATTGAAGAGATAAAGAAACACAAACCCCGCGAGCGCAAACCAGTTACAGGTGGAGCAAGCCTTGTTGTATGTGCCTCAGATTGGCAAACAGGTAAAAGAGATGGGGACGGTCTAAAAGGTTTAGTTGGTAGATGGCTCCAAGCCATTGATGATGTTGAGTTCAGAATTAAAGAATTGAAAAAAATAGGTCGCCCGATTGATTCAATCACCGTCTTATGCCTAGGTGATTTAGTTGAAGGATGCGATGGTCACTATGACATTCAAACTTTTACAGTCGAAGTTGATAGAAGAGACCAAGTAAAGATTGCTCGTCGCCTCCTAAGAGATGCTCTTATCCGTTGGTCAAAGGTTGTCCCTAATATCACCGTTGCGGCGATTGGTGGAAACCACGGTGAAAACCGAAAAAACGGAAAAGCCTTTACGACCCTGAACGATAATGACGATGTAGCCTTAGTTGAATCCGTTGCTGAAATCTTCCAAGCCAATCCTGAAGCCTACGGTCATGTTCGTTTTGCTATTCCAACAGATGAGTTGAGTCTTACAGTTGAAGTCAATGGAAAGATTATTGGAATTACTCACGGACACCTTGCTCGCAGTTCAGGTAGCCCTGAAGCCAAACTTCGTCGGTGGATTGCTGACCAAACTCTAGGACGCCAATCAATCGGCGATTGTGACATTTTAGTATCAGGTCATTATCATTCATTCCGACTAGCAGATTGGGGAGGAGTCAAATGGCTACAAGCACCAGCCCTCGACGGGGGAAGCGTTTGGTGGAGACAGTCCAAGGGGGAGGTTGCGGATGTGGGAGTGCTGACATTCCTAGTGACCAGCGAGGGAATCTCGGACATCCAAGTATTATGAACGACCCAAGGGACATTGCTTTATATGCCGCTGAGTTAGTCTCAGGAGAGCGTCAGGACGCTTATGGACATCCACTTGATAACTTCACCCGTGCCTCAAAGATATGGGCTGTAATCCTCGGCTGTGAGGTTTCTGCTGAGCAAGTTGCTCTCTGTATGGTCGGCATGAAGGTAGCCCGTGAGGTCAATCAATCCAAGCCCGACACGGTGGTGGATGGGATTGGCTACTTTCTCACGCTCAATATGATTCAAGAAGAGCGCCTCAGAAGAGAGAATAACTAACCCTAGTTGTGATATAATGGTCTTGTCCTGAGAGGAGGACGAGATGAAGTACGAAGGATTAGAAGTTGTTGAGCGTAATACTGCTCGCGGGTCTGCTGAGTACATCTACAAGGGTGTCAGAATTTCTAAATACACTCAAGAGCGTGGACACAAAACAAGAATTCGTGGCGGTTATAGCCGTGCTGGTGTGAAGTTCACTTACAAAGTTAATAACTTTCGCGCTCATGCCATAGTTGCTACAAGTTACACAATCGTTAAAAACTACACTTTGAAAGAAACCATTGCTGAGATTGATGCTTACTTAACTCGGGAAAATGTCATTGCCGATAGGGGCGAGATTATCAACGGCGTTGCTGAAAGAGAGATTTTCAGAAATAGAGGGGAGTACAACGGGTAATGGCTAGACCAATCGAGAGTTCAAAACCTTGTTTCAAGTGTGGTCGCACAGTAGTCAAGTGCGAATCCAAGGGCGGAAAAATTTATGTGGCTAGTATTGAAGTCGTCTCCAGCCAATATGCTGACTACACAGCGCGTGGAAAGGCTATCTATCCAGTTCATGAGTGCGATGAATCTGAAATCGTCAAATATCAAGAACTCCTCAAGCGCCAGTTAGCCGAGGGTCAAATTGTTAAAGGTCAAAAAGTTGTTGTGGTCAAAGGTCGTAAGGTGGCAAAGGGAACCGAAGGAGAAATTTTTTGGCTTGGATACGAGACTTGGAATGGCGAATCTATTTTGAAGCGCGTTGGAATCGTGGTTGAATCAGGTGAAAAAGTCTTTGTGAGTTCAGAATATGTTGAGGCTAAAGTCTCTTAAAACTCACCTGATACACTAAACCTACTGTGCGCTAGTCGCCCGAGTTTTTCGTCTCTTCCGTGTCCGAGTGACCTGACGGTTACTTGGGTTACCCATGTGCCGTATCGGAGGAGGTTTGAATGGCTCGTTATAGAGTCTTACAGGGTATTGATTACCCGCCTAATAAACGCGCTGAGGTTGGCGATATTGTCGAAGATATTCCAGCACAATCAGTCAAGTGGCTTTTAGAGTCAGACATCATTGAAGATGCAGATAAGCCAACAAAGAAAATCGAAAAAACTGTCGTAGAAGAAACTAAAGCCGAACCAGTTGTCGAGGTCGTAGAAGAATCTGCTGTTGCAGATGGTTTTGACCCTGATGCAACTGATGGTGATGGCGATGGATTCCTACAAGACGGCACCCCACACCAACGCCCAGTCGAGGAAAAATAATGCCTACATTTCGCCACGGTAAAAATGTCAATGTCTTTTTAGACCAATATGACTTTTCAACTTATTTTAATGATGTTACCGCTTCAACAACTATTGATACCGCTGAAACCAGCGCCTTCGGTACAAGCGCAAAGACCTATGTAGTTGGTCACCGAGATGGAACAGTTTCTTTATCAGGAATGTTTGAAGCCACAGAATCAACTGGTACTGACCAATACTTTGCAACTGCTCTTGGTTCAACCACAAAAATTAAACTAATTGTTGCTCCTGAAGGTCATTCAAATGGCGCTGGAGCAATCATGCTACAAGCAGACGATACATCTTACGAGGTCTCAAGCGCCATCGCAGATATTGTCCAAGCAAGCGCAGAATTCCAATCAACAGATGCAGTTGAACACGGAAAGATTCTTTCTTCAGGTTCGACTGTTTCTGCAAGTGGAAATGGAACAGCCGTAGATAACACAACCTCAACCACTAACGGTGGCGCAGGTTTTCTATCAGTTCCAGTAAACACACGCAATGGAAACATCACAGTAAAAATCCAACACTCAGCAGATAACTCAACTTTTGCTGACTTGGTTACTTTTACCGTGGTAAGCAGTACAGCCAAGACTTCTCAAAGAGTTGAGGTTGCTAGTGGTACAACAGTAAACAGATACCTACGCGTGAACTACACGGTTGCAGGTTCAACAGGCTCGGCTACCCCTGTGGTGGCTTTTACTAGGAGGTAAAAAACAATGCCTACATTTCGTCATGGTAAATCCACCGTATTCAAGGTAGACAATTCAGGTGGAACACTTACCGATATTTCAAACACACTTACAGATGTGTCATTTCCACAATCAGTAGACACAGCCGAAACTTCTACTTTTGGAAGTTCTGCAAAGTCTTATGTAGTTGGATTAACAGATTCAACACTTAGCGTTTCAGGAAACTTTGATGCAACAGTTGATGCTCACTTGGCTGGAGTTCTAGGTCAAGCGGCTTCACTTTCATTCGAGTATGGTCCTGAAGGTTCAACAGCAGGATATGTCAAGTACACAGGAGAGGCATACCTAACTTCTTACGAGAAGAGTGGTGCCATCGGAGATGTAGTGACATACTCAGCCGAGTTCCAAGTGACAGGTGCCATTACTCGCGGTACCTATTCATAATAGGAATTGATTCAAAAAAACTAAATAATTTATCGTGACCAACCTAGTGTCCCAAGGAGAAAAAATGACAGATTTACGCGGAAAGATATTTTCGGCTGACGATATTACGAGAGAATTAGTGGAAGTCCCTGAATGGGGAGTTTCAGTAGAAATTCGTTCTATGACAGCAGGACAAAGAGCAACACTTACTGAGGGGGCAACCTCGGCAGATAAAGTAGATGTATCTAATATGTACGCAAAGACTGTTATCGCAACTGTGTTTGACCCTACAACGGGTTTGCCAGTCTTTACAGAACAAGACCGTGAAGCAATTCTTTCAAAGAATGGCGCAGTCATTGAGCGTTTAGCAACAAAGGCTCTTGGCAGTTCAGGTCTCGGCGAAAAGGCGGTAGAAGAATCACAGGCGCGATTTCCTCAAGAATCCTGAAAGACGGTTTCTTTTTGAATTAGCAGAAAAGTTAGGTCGGACGGTGGGAGAACTTCTTTACGGAAGTGAATCCCACCGCCCACTTAGCAGTATGGAATTAACTGAGTGGAACGCTTTCTATATCGTAAAAGAAAAAGAACGCGAGAAAGCCGAGAGAAGAGCAAAGGCGAGGAGATAAATGGCTGAGTCCCCAACCATGGAAGTCCGCGCTCGCCTCACCGCCGATTCCGCACAATTTACAAAAGGTTTAAGTGAAGCAACAAAAAGTGCTGAAACTTTTCAAAGTGCGGCTGGAAAACTTAACTCTTCTTTAGTTGGACTTGGCGCAGTTTCGGCTGGCGTAGGTATTAGTTTAATTCTTTTTGCTACAAGGTCATTTAAGGCGGCCGCTGAAGTTCAAGAGTTAGATAATGCTTTACAGGCTATTGGTCAATCTACTCGTTACGGATATACCCAACTTGCTCTTGCAGTTGAAGCAATTCAAGATGTTGGCATTACCGCGGCCGCATCTCAGAGGGCAATTATTAAACTTGCTCAAGCAAATGTTGATTTAGGTCAGGCTACTGAATTAGCCACCGTTGCTCAAAACTTATCTGTTACAGCAAGTGTCAATGCTTCTGACGCTTTGCAAACTCTTATTTTTGCTATCACGACTGGGCAAACAAGAATGTTGCGTCAAATTGGTATTACAACTGGGGCTACTGAGGCTTTTGCTATTTATGGTCGGACAATAGGTAAGAGCGCTAATGAGTTAAGTATGGCTGAAAGACGCCAAGCGGTATTGAATTTTATCTTAAAAGAAGGAACAAAAGTTACAGGCGCCTACGCCTTAGCAATTCAAAGTCCTTCTAAAGCCCTTAAAGAAATGTCAGACCTTACCAACAATTTACAGGTTGCTGTTGGTGGTAGATTGCTTAATGCCTTTAGTAAAATAATTTTAGCCACCTTTGATTTATACACAAAATTTACGGTAGCGGCTGATGGAACTGGCACTTTGTCTAAATTCCTTGATGCTATGGAAAAAGTTTTAACTAAGTTAGCAGACCCATTTGCAAAAATAGCAACAAATCTAGGAAACCTTATTGAAAAACTAGATAAGAGCGAATTAAGTGTTAATGGAATTGCTGGCACCATGGAAAAAGTATTACCAATAGCGGCCGCGTTTGCTACTTTCTTTGGTATCAAAGCAGGAAAATCTTTAGCCCAAGCGGCGCCTTTCTTCCAAGGATTTTTTACAACACTAGCAAAATTTAATTTAGTTTTTACAGCCTTCACCCTAGCCGTGACCTCTCCTCAAATACGAGGAGCAATAGGACAATTAGTTACTGCATTTACACCTTTATTGCCAACCCTTACTAAGTTGGGAGCAATACTTACGGAAGTGTCCGCTTTACTTATTGGTGTTCTTGCAAAGGCTATAAGACTTGTTGCTTCCGTAGTTTCAACAACCATTGCTGTTGTTCAAAGATTTGCTGAAGTTTTTAAGGTTTTAGGAGTTGTAATCGCGGCGGTTGCTTTGGGATACGGTGCTTATAGAACAGCCATATTACTCACCACAGCGGCAACGGTAATTTGGGGAACTGTCACAGCGGCAACTACAACAGTCATAACTGCTCTAAGAAGTGCAGTTGCTATATTAAATGCAACCATAGCCTTGAACCCAATTCCTCTCTTTATTGGAGTTGTCGTTGCTTTATTAGTGGCTCTCGGTTATTTAATTAAAACAAATAAATCAGTAGCCGATGCTTTTAAGACAGTCTTTAATTTTGTCGCTAAGGTTGTAATTAGCGTCTTTGCATACATTATAAAAATCATTGGCTATGTCATAAAAGCCTTTGCTTCCTACATGCGAGTTCTTGGTTTCTTCGCAGAGGTAGTCGCCAAAGTATTTGAGTTCATCATAGATATAATTCTTACTTGGTATCAATTTATTCTCAAGGCTATTAAGTTTGTTGTTGATGCTTTTATTACATTTATGGAAGCCCAAGGAACACTTTACGATGTAGTTAAGACTATATTTAACGCAATTATCAAAGTTATTTCTTTGGTTGTTGAGGGAATTGTCAGAGTCTTTGCTTTCATTATTGGCGCCGTTGCTGACCTAGTTGGAGCATTTAACGATTTATTTGGTGGGGTCAAAAACATCTTCCTGAAAATTTTGTCCGCTATTGGAAATGTAGGCTCAGGTATTTTTGGCGTATTGAACAAAATTGCAGAAGGCATTGGTAGTTTCCTTGGTTGGGCTTTTGATAAAATGACCGCTTGGATTCGAGGCATTGCTTCTTTGTTTAGCAAGATTCCTAAAATTGGAGAAATGGTTGCAAGTGCAATCAATAGCGGATTAGATGCTACGAAAAATGTAGTAACTGGCTTTGCTTCAGGCATGGTCGGTCTCGGCGAAAAGATGTTTGACGGCATTATCAAAGGAACAACAAATACAATCAATGGAATATCTACTGTTGGAAATGCTGTTGAAAAAGGATTAAGAGCAACAGAAAAAACTCTTACCAAGTTTGCAATCAAAGTTGAGCAATTTGGAAATCAAGACAACGGCACAAAACTTATTGAATCTTTAGTTGGTGGAGCAAAGACAGCATCGAGCGCTTTAGGAACAATGATTGATGCCCTTGGTAAAGCAGTTAAATTTGACTTTGCTGGAACCGTAGGAAAATTTATTGACAGCGTGGCTGACAAGGCTGATGCGGCTGGTGATTACTTAATCAATCTTTCAACTCAAATGTTGGCGTTTGCAGAGACAACAGATTTTGCAAGTAGTGTTGCAGATGGCATTGGCGACTTTATTGGAAAAATTCAAGATAGTCTTAAAGAAGGTCTTGGCTTTGGAGACATTCTTAAAAAGGAACGCGAAAAAGCAGAAGGTCTACCTACTACTGGAACCGAAGATGCTTTAGGTGATATTCAAGACCAAGCAGATTTGATGAAAAAGATTCGTGAAGCAATGACCGCTGGCATTGAGTCAATGCGTGATGTTTTACAAGACTTGCAACAAGCGGCTAAGGACTTTGCGGATTCTCTTAAAGACACAATTATGGGTTTTGCAGGACTCAAAGGTGTAGAACTTCCTGATGGATTTATTCCAAAGGCTAAATCGCTTATTGAAAATATGCGAACTCGTTTGGATAAAAGCCAACAGTTTGCTAGTCAGATAACTCAACTACAAGCCCTTGGTTTAGATGCAACAGCAATTAAAGATTTAGTTGAATCGGGACCAATCAAGGGCGCTCAACTTGCGGCATCAATTCTTGGTGGCGGTGCTGAGGCGATTGCACAAATCAATGAGATTCAAAAGTCGATTGCATTTACTGGAGCGGCGATTGGTAAGTTTGGTTCAGAAGCGGCGTTTGGTCAAAAGATTGCAAGCGCTCAGGCTGGACTTGCACAGATTACAGATGCAGAAGCAAGCATTAGAGGTGCTGGCGGAAACAATATAGTTATTGAGCAGGGTGCGTTTGTGGTAAATGTTGATACAACAGGTGCTACAAATCAAGATGAAAAGGCTGACATAATCACAAAGCGAATTCAAGAAACATTCGCTATCTTGGCAAAGGAACTGGCTAACAAATAATGGCTACTTATGTACTTCGCCCCAACGCAAACTGGAATAACGCCTCGGCTTTTACTATCTCAGGTGGTTCAGGTTCAGTCCATGCGGCTCTTGCTGATTCAAGTGACAGCACTTACATCACCCGTACCAGCATAACAGTTCCAGCCTCTTATGAGGCAGAGTTTGGAACACAGACTCTTGCCTCTACCGAAAAAGTCGCCTATGTAAATCTGCGAGCAAAAGCAACTATTGGAACAACGGGTTCAATAGAGTTGAGCCTTGGTGTTATCACAGACCGAAATGGTCGTACCGTTAGTTATTCAGTTCCTTACTCAAAGGCAAACACACTTTCTTTAACTACTCTCGATACTGCTCTAAAACTAACAACTGCACCGAACGGCGAGGCTTGGACTCAAACTCTTATTGATAACTTAGTTGTTAAATTTACTGATAATGCGACTACAACTGGTGACCGTGCTGGACTCTATGAACTATTTGTAGATGTAATTACAACTACTCAACCAACAGTTACAGTCACCGCTCCAAGTGGAACAATCACAGATACAACTTTCCCTTCAGTAACTTGGACTTATGCTGACGCAGACGGTGACCAACAAAACGCATACGAAATTAAAGTATTTGATTCAACAACATACGGGGCAGGTACTTTTAGTCCTGATACTTCTACACCAACAGTTCAAACTGGGATAGTAACTTCTAGCAATGATGGTCAAACGCTTGAGGCTGACTTAGCAGATGGAACAACATATCGAGCCTATGTTCGAGTTGCTCAGTTACTTAATGGCTCAAATTACTTTAGTGATTGGGCTTATAGCCAATTCACTATTGATGTTGATGCCCCAGCAACTCCTTTGATTACCGCATTTTATGATTCTCAAATAGGTGCTGTAACGGTAACGGTTTTTGGAAGAACTAACTCTCTATCACCAAACCAAGCATCTCTTGAAACTAACACAACTGGTTGGGCGGCAGTAACTAACTCTGCTATTGCTCGCTCAACCGCTCAAGCATCTGTTGGTAGCGCATCCCTTGAAATAACTGCTAGTGCGGCTGGCGATGCTGTTGCTTCAACTACAACCGCTACAAAATTTACTGTTACTGCTAATCAAGATTTTTCTGCTATTGCTGATTTTAGAGCAGGAACAACAACTCGTTCAGTTGCAGTTGGAATTCGTTACCTGACTTCAACTGGTTCAACGATTAGTACAACTTATGGAACATCAGTTAGCGCAACAAGTTCAGACTTTGTTACAGCAAGCGCAACAGTATTGGCTCCGCCTACCGCAACACACGCCCAAGTCTTTGTAAAAATTACTAGCGCTGGTTCAGGTGAAGTTTTCTATGTAGACAAGATTGCTTTCCATGCTGGAGATACTCCTGTATTCACTCGCGGTGGATTTAGTAATTTTCTTTTCGATGTTGAACGCTCTGACGATAGCGGTGTTACCTACTCAGCAATTCGTAACAGCCCAGTAACGGCTAGTGCTACTCAAATTGCTGAACTTAATGATTATGAAGTTCCTATTGATAAAACTGTCACATATCGTGCGAAAGCGAGGGCTGACATCTAATGGCAACTATTTCTTCGGGATATACAACTACCGTACCTATTCAAATTACCAATCCTGAAACTTGGTCATTTACTGCACCTCAACAGCCTAGTATTCAAATTACTGGTATCAAGGTTCTACAACCATTAAATTTGAACATTGTTGAATCCTACGGAGTGTTCAAACCTCTTGGTGCATCTAAAACAGTAGTTGTATCTCAGTCTATTTATGGAATTGACGGAACATACGAATTTGTGACTACTGGGGAAACAGAGTGGGATGCTTTATATCCAGTCTTAACTTATCAAGGAACACTTCATGTTCATGACCCGCTAGGTCGCCAAAAATATATTCGGTTAGTAGAAAGAAACTGGACGGAATCAGGAAACATTAACTCTTTGGTTCGAAGAATTAAAGTTACTTACTACGAGGTCGGAGCGCCGTAATGTATCCAGTTTCCGCTGACTTCAAAGAGGCAGTTCGGAAATCTCATTCAACGATAGTCAAAGTTGAGATTTACGATATGGCTAACGGAACCATCTTAAGTACAGCATCACCTATTAGCGGAGAAGTGACTATTGATAATCGTCGGTCAATTCGCCGTGAATGTACTTTAGAGTTCGTAGATACTGATGGGACTCTAGTACCCACCAATAACATTTCCTCAGTTCTTTTGCCATATAACCGTGAGGTAAAGATTTATCGTGGAATTTCTTTCCCCAATGGAACAGAGGAATTAGTTCCTCTCGGTGTATTTATTATTACGAGCGTCGATATAACCGAGTCCGCTCAAGGCGTTAGAGTTACAATCAAAGGCTCAGACAGAAGCCTTATCTTGGCTCGCGCTAAGTTCACTAACCATGAGTTCTATATTGCAGATGGCACAGCAAAAGAGACAGCCATTGAAAACATCCTTAAATATCGCTATCCAAAAGTTAAAACTATTTTTCCTGCTACAAATCAAGTAACGACTTTGCTTTACCCAACTCTTGACCAGTCAAGTGACCCATGGCGCGAGGCTCTTAAAATTGCGACATCAGCATCTATGGACTTGTATTTTGATGAAAACGGTATTGCTCGCATGAGACCAATCCCTGACCCTGACAAGGGAACAGCAGTTGCCACATACGAAGATGGGACGGATTCAATCCTTATTCAGATTGCTCGCTCCCTTTCAATCGATGAGTCTTACAACGGGGTTATCTATACAGGTGAGGGAACTAATTTAAGTATTGGAGTTATTGGCGAGGCTTGGGACGATAACCCAAGTTCACCAACCTACCGAAAAACATACGGAGAAGTTCCGCTCTTCAAATCATCTCCAACAATCCTGACAGTCGGTGAGGCTCAAGAAGCGGCGGCCGCTGAGTTAAAGAAAGTTATTGGGGCGTCAGAGAAAATTACATGGGACCAAATAGTAAATCCTGCTCACGATGTTTTTGATTTAGTCAAGGTTACGCGCTCGCCCGTTGGCGTAGATAAAATCCTAATGTTGGATGCTATCTCAATCCCTTTAGCGGCTAGTGGGACAATGAACGCAATCGGAAGAAGTAGGAGATTCTGATGGACTTAAGTTATTTAGTTGGTCAAATCAAGGGCGACATTATTGCCCCAACTTTACGAATCCGTCAGGGTAAAGTAATCACAGTCAATGCCAATAGAACAATAGATGTTCAAATTGCGGGTGATACCAACACCCTGCCTTCAGTTAAATACTTGAGCAACTACGCCCCAAAACCTGATGACCAAACATGGTTAATAAATTCGGGTGCGGACTTGTTGGCTATTGGAATGGTGGCTAGCGCTGATAGAACTTTGGCTCCTACCGCCTCACGCTCAACCGCTCAAACCATCCCTACATCTACTCAAACCAAAGTTGTCTTTGACGGGGTAGATTCAGATGGCTGGAATTGTTGGGATTTGAGTCCTAACCCAACAAGACTTACGGTTCCCGTAACTGGGCGATATATCATCACAGGTAATGTGGCTTTTGAAGCGGCAAGTTCAGGTCATCGCGCTATCAATATCTTAAAAAACAACACAGTTGAATTGGCTCGCTCTGACTTCAATCCCGTCTCTAATTCAGTAGACACGCACAGCACAGTCACTTGCCATGCGGTTTCCTTAACTAAAGGAGATTATGTAGAGTTGCGTGTATGGCAAAACAGCGGAAGCGATTTAGACATCATGAATACAGGCGACCATAATCCGAAGTTGAGCCTTATCTACCTTGGTTCATGAACCATAGGTTATTATTAACCCACTACTCTTAGGAGAATAAAATGGATAAGAAAACACAAGCAATGTTCGCTTCGTATGGACGGTCATTCTTAGCGGCGGTAACAACAGCCTTCATGATTACAGGCGGGGACATCCTTGCTCTTGATGGTGATTCACTTAAAGCAATTTTAGCGGCTGGTGTTTCAGCCGTTCTTCCAGTCGCAATCAGAGCGGCTAACCCTAAAGACCCTGCCTTCGGCAAGATTGCCGATGGAATCACAGAGGCAGTTGTCGGTAAACTTACAAAAAAGGCTCCAGCGAAAAAGTCTGTTGCAAAGAAAAAGGCTAAGTAATGCCAGCGCCAAAAGGGACAGCGGAACTCTTAGTTGAGATAGCCACAGCAGAAATCGGTTATATCGAAGAGGCAGTTCCCGAAAACAAAACTAAGTATCAAAAAGCAAACCAACCATGGTGCGGAGCCTTCGTTAATTGGTGTGGTAAAAAAGCGGGAGTTGAAATTCCTAATACTGTTTACACTCCAGCAGGAGCCGATGCTTTCAAAAAAGCAAAGTCTTGGTTTGAGGGTGAAGATGCGAAACCTCAAGCGGGAGATATTGTCTATTTTGATTTCCCTTCAGATGGCGTGGACCGTATTAGTCATGTCGGGATTGTTGTAAAAGATAATCTTGATGGAACAGTTACCTGCATTGAAGGAAACACAAGTTCAGATAAAAAAGGCGACCAGCGAAACGGTGGCGAAGTTTGCCTCAAGATTCGTGCCTACAAGAAAAAGAACAGAAACAAATTTAAGCCAAATATGCCAGTTGCTATTGTGGGCTTTGGACGCCCAAAGTTTACGGGAGCATAAAAATGAGCGAAGAAGTGAAGCCAAGTTTAGGAGAAATTATGCGTCGGCTCGATGACCTGACAATGGAAGTCAAGCAGATGAATCTAAATGTAAGCCAAACCTATCTTCGCAAAGATGTTTATGACTCTGACTCTGAGAGAGTCACGCAAGCAATGGAACACATTACAGACCGTCTTGAAAAGATGGAGAGTCGCTCCGAATGGGTCATCCGTACCGTCGGGGCGCTCTTCATCGCCACAGTTGTCGGTGCTTCCATGTATGTTGGACAAATCATTGGGTTGTAGGGCTTGACAATCTAAACCCCCGTTTAGTACCCTCTCCCTAACGAGAGGAGTCCACATGGACAACGCATTATCAGTAACACCGATAGACGATTTTGAAATCGTTGAAGAACCAGCCCGTGAGCCATTCGTCGTTGATGACGATTCAAAAGCAGATTGGGCTATGAGAAAACTTGCATCTATTCGACGCAAGCAATCAGATAACAAAGCCATCTTTGACCGAGAGGTCAAGAGAGTCGCAGAATGGCTAGATAAGGTCAATACAGACCTCGAAAGAGATGCTGAGTGGTTTGAGGCGAACCTACGCCCTTACGCCCTTCAGGAGCGCTCTAAAGACCGTAAAAGCATAGTTCTGCCCCACGGCACCATCAAAACTATTTCAGGTCGAGTTAAGTTCGATATTGAGGATGAATCCAAGTTCCTTGAATGGGCTGAAACCAATGCACCTGAATTAGTTCGAGTTAAAAAAGAAATTGATAAAAAAGCCCTAGGTGCTTTGAATCAGTCAGAAGATAAAGTAATATCAACCCAAGGAGAAATTGTTCCTTCAGTCAAAGTTGTACCCGCTGAAGTATCAGTTTCGTTTGTAATCGCGGAATAGAGAGAGGGAACATGGAAAACAAATTACCTATCGCTCAAGCATTGAGTGAAGTTATGAAAGCAGTCGGAGCAATCTCAAAGAAGGACAAGAATACAGCCCAAGGATTTAACTTCCGAGGAATTGATTCAGTCGTCAATGCGGTCTCACCAGCACTTCAAAAGTTTGGCGTAGTTGTTGTGCCTTCAGTTGAAGAGTACGACTATCAAACAGTTGAGATTGGACGCAACCGAACAGCAATGGGTCATGTAAGAGTCAAAGTGACTTACACATTTATCGGAGTAAACGGCGATGCAATTAAAGCAACAGTAGTTGGAGAAGCAATGGACTCAGGCGATAAGGCAACAGCCAAAGCCATGTCAGTTGCTTTTCGTACTGCTCTACTTCAATCGCTATCACTACCAACTGATGAAGTAGACCCTGATGCACATTCTTATGAGCGTTCAAGTGCTAACGATGTTTTAGCGCCCGAGGCTCTTATTACAAAGATAAATCAAGCAACCACGATTGAATCTTTATCTGAAGTCGGTCAGTACATAACCGCGAACAAGGACGCTTACCCCGTTGGACTTCTTGACCAATTCCGTGCCAAGTTCAAAGAGCAACAATCTAAATTGAACCCGCCAAAACTGGAAGAGGAAATTGAAGATGTCAGCACTATTGAATCAGCCCGAGTTACCGTATAACGGTACTTCAGGACATAGCGGAACAGATACTTCTAAGGAGCGAGCGCTTAACGCAGACAGGTCAGGAAAAACTGCCTTGCGTCAAGCGCAAGCCTTAAACCTTCTATCTCAACGAAAGATGTCAGGTTTAACTTGGAAAGAACTCTCCGATATAACTGGACTTCACCACGGAACCGCTTCGGGTGTATTGTCCGTCCTTCATAAAACTGGACGCATCGCCCGTCTTAAAGAGAGTCGGGATGGTTGTAAAGTTTATGTTGATGTGGCTTGTATTGAAGGTCGAGTAATTGAAAGTCAAGGGCGCAAAAAATGTTGCCCTCATTGTGGAGGTAATTTGTGAGCATTAGATGGATTACAAAAGTTTGGTCAGACTCGCCTTATGACGGGACTCGCCTACTTATTCATCTAGCGCTCGCAGATATTTCTCATGATGATGGTCGCTTCTTTGCATCTCAATCCAATCTCGCAACCAAGGGTCGATGCTCTGTTGAGTATGTCCGAAAAGTCATTAACGAGATGATTGCGGACGGACACTTGAAGATTATTACAAAGGGAAACTCTCGGGGTAATGCAACTGTGTATCAGTTGATATGGAAGAAACTACCCAACTCTGTTGGGGAGGAACAAAGTTTAGGAGAGGTAGAACTCCCCAACTCAGATACCCCCAACTCCCCAACTATGGAGCCTCAACTCCCCAACGCCACTCCGTACCATCCGTCCTATACATCCGTCCTATCTACAACAAAGAGCGACGAAACTGCTATCGCAGTTGTCGCGCTCTCAGAAGCAGTTGCTAGAAAATGGTGGGAGAAGCAAAGAGTTAAACCTCTAGGTAAAAGTGCATGGCACTCGTTGTTAGCAATATGCCAAGCGGCAGAAAAGCGTGGCTATACAGCAGACCAAATTGAACAGGCTTTGGATTACATCGGGACGGTTCCGTCAATGCGTCAAATGGATTTAGTTCTTAGGGGAGTAGGAGTTAAAACAAAACATGAACAATCAGCAATTAGAGCAATCGACTTGGCAGAAAAGTTCCGCAATGAGTCTCTCTGACCTAGCCATCCTTTTAGGATTTATTGGAATCTATGACCTACGAATCCAAGTCGATGAGTTAAAGGTTCGTGCATGGGCTGAGTCCTTGGATTCAGATGTGCCTTTAGATGAAGCGAAGAAAATCGTTTCTTATCATTATTCAAACCATGACACGGCAATTACCCCGTCACACATAAATCGAGAATGGCGTCGTAGAATAGCCGACGCACGGGAACGCGAGCGCTCGCGGTTGATGTCTCTTGAATATCAAGAGTTAGAAAAGAAAAAAGCCTCACCTGAGTTTGTAGCACAAATTAAAAAAGAGTTACTTGATAAATTGAACAGAGGTACAAATGCTCCGTTGGAAGAAGATAATGGAACGGTGGCACCTAACTCATGAAGATGTTTCGATTTGTCGGTTGGTACAGCAGGTGGCGATTCAAACGAACTCAGAGATATGCCCTGCTTGCTTGGACGCCATCGCGGATGAAAGACTCCAATGGCAAAGGCTAAACCAAACAGAGTTTCTGAATCAACAAGATGGCAAGTCCTAGCCCGTTCTTTCTATAAATGTGAAAGATGCGATAGAGATTTCATAGGGTTTCCAATGTCGGTTCATCATCGCCGTCCAAGAATGATGGGTGGTTCAAAAAATGAAATGCTTCATGAACCAGCAAACTTAATTGTTTTATGTGGTACTGGAACTAGCGGTTGTCATGGTTGGGTTGAATCCAATCGAGCCAAAGCCCGTGAACTCGGCTACCTAATTCAAAAGATTGAGTCGGCTGAAGAGATTCCATTTCAAGATGAAACTGGTACTTGGTGGAACATTGACAATCTCGGACGAAAAACCCAACTGGACATGATTAGGACTAACCCTCATGCTTGACCTATGGAATGTTTTTGTCAGATTGATGAAGCCGAGCAGACGATTTATCGTCTTGAGTTCAATCAGCGACCTTGGACGACAAATGCTGAACGCGCTGGCAATAGATGGGAGCGAGCAAAACTTACTAAGGAATGGCGCTCGGGTTTTCAACTCTTGGCTAAATATGAGAAGATACCGCCTATGGCGTGGATTACCGTTACGGTGGAACCACATCAGAAGGGTGGTCGCTTACAGGATGTAGGGGCGTGTAATCCCTCAGTTAAAGCGGCGATTGACGGACTTGTAGATGCAGGAGTTCTTCCTGATGATTCTTCACAGTTTGTTAAGTCGTTAGTTTTTCTGCCACCTAAGAACGACAAAAATTCGTTAGTTATTTATATTCGAGGAGTTAAGAAGGAGAGGACATATTGAACTGGAATTTAATATGGACAGTAGTTGGATTAGCGGTTGCTAGTTTTTTCGTACTGCCGTTTTATCTCGCAATGTTAATTGCGTATAAGAAATCTGTTATGAAGATTGAATTGGAATTTGTTGCAACAGCAAACTCTATTCAAAAGAAGGTTAAGTTTGATGATGCTGTCGAACGCCTGTTCGAAGAAGGAGAAGTTATATGAGTACAGTTATGGAAGCAACAGAGTTAGACGGCAAAGGACTTGATGAAGTCAAACTACTTACCGATGCTATCCGTACCCATCAGGTACAGATTCAAGATTTAGGTAAACGCCGTAAGCAGTTGATTCTTCGACTTCGTAAACAGCGCATCACATATCGTGAAATTGCCGAAGCAATGGGAGTATCCGAGCAGTTGATTTACAAAATCATCCGCAATGATATTTCTCGTACACCCGAGTACGACGCTCAAGGCAAACTAATTCGTAGACGAGGGCGACCAGCGAAACCTGTTGCCTAATGAAGTTCATAGAGTTATTCGCAGGAGTTGGTGCGTTCAGACTCGGACTTGAAAGAACTGGTCATGAGTGTGTGTGGGCTAACGAATGGTTAGAGAGACCTAGGAGTATTTATGCACGAAACTTCGGACACCAACCTGACGGACGAGATATTAGAGATGTTTCCGCTGGAGACATTCCTGATGCCGACCTCCTCGTTGGAGGATTCCCTTGTGCGACTTTTTCAGTTGCAGGAAAGCGAACTGGATTCTCTTTGGATGACACCCGAGGGACACTCGCTTTTGAAATGTTTAGACTCGCTCGCGACAAAGGGATACCGTACTTACTCTTTGAGAATGTTAAAGGACTCCTCAATCACGACGGAGGAAGAACCTTCGAAATCATCCTTGAAGTCTTGGATGGCATGGGGTATGACTGTCAATGGGAATTGCTTG
>Ga0247723_1000073_pt1 | contig 58837 bp, 81 predicted proteins | sample MSEWelMarce5H_FC_FD_189079 | JGI IMG/M metagenome (GOLD analysis project Ga0247723, IMG submission 189079) | Subsurface sediment microbial communities from gas well in West Virginia, United States - MSEEL Well Study Marcellus 5H_FC | ecosystem: Environmental > Terrestrial > Deep subsurface >...
GTCATAAGGTAGTTTTGGAGCAAACTTTTTCTCTGTCATCATATCTTGTATATGCGTACCATAGTTACCTAGTTGATACAGAGTCTGTGCTTCTTCAGGTGTTTCAATAGTGATAGTAATAGTGATTGGTTTGAAGTTATTGGAGTGGGATATTGATGAGAGTTTCATGATGAAATGTAGTTTAGGTGCTTTAGATTGGGTACAGTTTATGGGTACTGTAGTGTGGTTTAAAAGTGGTTTTTATTGGGATTGTACTGTGGGTACCTTTAACTTTTCATACACCCACAAGAAACCATCCAAAAACAAACAATTTCCTGCTCATCTCGCGATTACTATCTTTTTAGTATATAATTCTGTACATTTCTGTTGATTATATACGTTTAAGTTAATAATAAAAGACAACGAAGGTATCATTGGATGTTTTTTGGTATAATTCTTGTGGTAATGTACTTAGATTGTAGCTAACCTTTCTGCTTTTTCTATTTGTTCTTCCATGTATTGATCAAAAGATATAGCAAACTCTTTGAACTTAGTAAGTTCTTTGAGTACCTTTGTTACTTTCTCTTGTTCTTCTACTGATACTGGATCACTACCCAGGTTATTTACTAAGAATATCAGGTCTTCGGAGGACATATTCAAGGTAAATGTATCACGGTGCTTAGTAAGTTGCATTTTATTGCTCCTCTTTGTTACAAAACTACTGCTTGATCATACACTGCTGTGTACTCGATGACAATACCCGGTAATTCTACCTGTTCTGTCATGTTGGTCATTGCATCCTTGGTGTTTGACACAGCAAAGAAGACAACATTACCCAGTGGATCTACTGATTGTAGTGTACTCAGGCCGAATTCTTGTAGTGATTCGGTAATTTCATCGTATGTATTCATTCCGAACATAGATGGAATGAGTGGTGTTAAGAGAAGGTATTTCATGATTGACTTTCTTTGGTGGTTAATTAGGCTTCGATTACTTCATTGAACCATACATCAGAGTTCCATCCACTGGTAACACCGAATCGTACAGCTTTACCAACAAGCTTCTTAGCAATGCGGAATTGTTTACGTGCATACTCAACATCGCGTGTGATAGACATCTTACGGATGACTTGTTTGTCGTCAACAGCATAGATGTACTTGTTCTCACCGTCAATATACAGAGCCATGAGGACAGATGTACTCTGGGTATAGGTTGCAGTGTTAGTATCACCTTTAGTAGCGTACTGAGCAGGAACGGTCTTGATTACAGCCATGATTTTCTCCTTGAAATGGCAGTTAGTGAATGGACGAATTGTCCCCATAGAGTGCTATTGCTAACACTCTATAAGTACAGCTCAATGAGAGTATTGTACATCTACTAGTGATGGTAGATACTGATTAAGATCTTCTTTGTTCTTTGTCTTGAACAACAAGCGACCGGTCTTCTTAGAATAAACGTAGTACATCAGAACTCCTCGTTAAATAAAGCAACAGAACCACAGAGAGAACATAAAGCAGATGCAAACCCAAGAGGCCAGTACCCAACAAAAGCATAGCCCATGAAGATAAAGGCAAAGAAGAAAAGGAAAACACCAATCAGAATACGCATGACAACTCCAAACAGCGCAGACAAGAGCAGCTGCAGCACCGCGCCAAGCGCAAGCAGCCAGAGGAAAACAAGGGGGTCTACAAAACAGAAAGGGGCTAACCTAATAAACAAACTGATTCTTTCTTTCACACAGAGAGACATATACCCCACCACAAAACCTAAATTAAAATACCCTCACTACAACTACCCCCATTAAAACTTTCAAAACTAAAACTCCCCATAACCCAAGTAGGGGTACCCCAAATAAAGTATCCCAAGTACCTTCTCGCAAAGAAATATTATACATATTATTTCATTAATAAAACGTATACCTACTATTACATTCTTATTAAAGAGCCGGTACATAATAGAGAAACAATTATTTTGTTTTAATAGACACAAAGGACGCTAATAAATGGCGAGTATATCAAACAAACAAAAACTCGAGGCGCTACGCGAGTTAAATAAGCGAAAGAAGTTATCTGAATATAAAGGTGACTTCGAGTTATTCGCAAAAGAACAGATTAAGATTTTACCTAAAGACAGTTCTCAGGGGTTTCAACCCTTTCTGTTTAATGAGGCACAAAAGATTGTTAATGAAAAGATTGAAGAACAGTTAAAGAGTACCGGAAGAGTGAGGGCTATTATTCTTAAGGCCCGTCAAATGGGTTTAAGTACCTTTACTACGGCCAGAGTATTCTGGAAGTCTTACTTTAATGCTTATAATAAGTCAGTAGTTATGGCCCATGATACGGCTACTTCTGACTCTTTGTTTTCAATGAGTAGGAATACTATTGCAAACATGTCTGAGGATTTCAGACCTAAATTTAAGAAGTCTAATGCCAAAGAGATTATGTTTGAGCATAATGATTCAGGGTATAGACTATATACAGCGGGTTCTCCAGAGGCTGGTAGAGGTACAACACCTACTATTGCTCACTTGTCTGAGGTAGCCTTCTGGACGCATGATGCCAAGATCTTAGCTGGTATGTTTCAGGGTATTTCACAGGCACAGGGTACCGAGGTTATTCTTGAGAGTACTGCCAATGGTGTGGGTAATGAATTTCACAGATTGTGGAAGGGTGCTGTGGCGGGTGAGAATGAGTACATTCCTATTTTCGTACCATGGTTCCTTATGCCTGAGTACCGTAGGACAGCTCCTGAATCGTTTGAAAGAACAGATGAAGAGGAAGTATTAGTTACCCGGTTTAATCTTGACAATGACCAGTTATACTGGAGAAGGTTAAAGATTGCTGAAGGTGGTAATGATAAGTTCAGACAAGAGTACCCCGCTACTCCTGATGAAGCTTTCGTAGTATCAGGTGCAAACGTATTTAACATTGAAAAGTTAATGGAGTTAGTACCCCAACCTATTCTTAAACAGATGGAATTTAACTTTGAGTCTCAAATGATGGAGGATGCCCCAAGAGGTTCTATCGAGATTTACAAGTATCCTACCTTTGAAAACTCTTTTGCTATTGCAGGAGATGTGGCCTTAGGTGTAGGTAAAGACTATTCCTCAGCTGTTGTTATGAATAAGGATAAGGAAATCTGTGCTGTATACCGTAACAATACCATTGATCCATCTAAGTTTGGTGATGTATTATTTTATCTTGGCAGATATTATAACAACGCTCTTCTTGCTGTCGAGTCTAATTCTATGGGTATTGCTACACTCAACAGACTAACGCAGATGAACTATGTTAATCTTTATTATCAAACAAAGATTGCTAACGTATCCAAAGAAGAAGGTAGCCGAGTAGGATGGAGAACAACCTCTGCATCCAAGCCAGCTATTATCGGATTCTTAAAGAGTGCTATCGAGAATGATGAGATATGGATTCCATCAAGAACTATTATCGGTGAATTAATGAATTATGTTGCGGATGATAATGGCAAAACAAACGCTATTGTCGGTCACAATGATGATACAGTAATTGCCTTGGCTATCGTACTTGAAGTAATTCGTACTCACGGAGATAAATTAACAACTAACAATGTACCCTTTACACAACGTATGGGGTCATTCCAACAGGAAAACACAACATGGTTATGAACGTACCATTACGTGGTGAGGAAAAAGATAGCTTTAAAAAGCTTATTAAACCACAACAACCTAATAAACTACTTAATCCCAAGGATAAAATTGGGGATAAGACAGGACGAACACTGCCCATCCGAGGGCAATAAAAGTTATCCCTTTGTGTCCGCTTGGGGCGACCGGCAAGTGGGATATCCGGAAGACTTATATAGGCTGTTATAGCCTTGATTGATTGATTGAACCAAGAAAGGTTTATAATGGCAGACAATATTTCTAGCGTAGTTAGAATTTCTCAAGGATACAAAGAGAAAGTTACAGATGAAGAACTGGTAAGTATGATCGAGACAGGGGTAATGAACTCTGTTGGCGACTTCTTAAATAGTTCGGACATGGCCCGTGAAAGACAGAAGGCTACATTTGAGTATGGCATGATGCCTGATATGCACCTTAAACCACAAGGTGTTTCTCAAATTGTTTCCTCTGATACTGTAGAAGCTGTAGAAGGCTATGCAGCTATTCTTTCCGAGTTACTATTTAATAACAATAAAATTGCACGTTTCACACCGTACAATTCATCACCTAAAGCATTTCATGATGCTAAAGTAGCCTCTGACCTAGTTAACTATGAGATCTTTAAAAAGAATCCAGGTTGGCAAGTATTAAATACATGGGTTAAAGCTGCACTATTGTGGAAGAATTCGATCGTCAGATGGGAATTCATCGAAGATTATGATTATTCATATGAAGAGTATGATGAAATTTCTCAAGAGAATCTTGACGCTCTGCTTGCTGACGATGACGTTGAAGTTGTCGGGCAACTAGAATACGATCAAAAATTAAGTACCGATGAAGACGGTAATGCTGTATACGTAATGGTATACAACAATGTAAGATTAAAACGCAAACATAATAAGACACGAGTTGAACTCAGGAACATTCACCCTGAATCATTCCGTATCACAAGAGATGCCCACAACTTTGAGGATGCCTCTTTTGTTGGTATTCAGATTGATATGACTCGTTCAGAGATCAGAAAATATTTCCCCCAGATTGCAGAGAATATTGACTGGGACGCTATTGGAGATGGTAGTTACGATTGGGCTACTAAGTACACCGAAGAGCAAGCTGCTCGAAAGCGTCTGGTTGGTGAAGAGTACTGGCTAGGTGGAAATTCTAGGGAACTATACCCTACTGAAGCTAACAGACAGGTTACTGTCGTTGAATGTTGGCTAAGAGTTGACCGTGACGGTGATGGTATTGCCGAACTAAAACACTTTATTATTGCAGGTTCTACCATTCTTCTTGAAGAAGATTGTGATATGATCCCTCTTGCATCACTATGCCCATTTGAAGTTCCTCACGAATTCTTTGGTTTATCTGTTGCAGATATGATCAGACCTTCTACACTAGCTACCACAGCTATTTTAAGAGGTTTCGTAGAGAACGTATACCTAACTAACTACTCACCTAAGCTTGCTGACCCTAACGTAGTTGACTTTAGTGCTCTTCAAAACATGAAGCCTAAACAGATTATTGCCACAAACGGTAATCCTCAAACTGCTGTGTCATCTATGACTCCTGATACAATCAGCACAGGTACAGTACCGTTACTTGAGATGTTGCAAATGCACAAAGAGCAATCCACAGGCCTGTCAAAAGCAGCACAAGGATTGAACGATACGTTATACGTATCTGGTAACTCTGAAGAAAAAATGAAGAGCGCTATGAGTGCAGCTCAAGTACGTATTCAATATATGGCTCGTAGATTTGTTGAGACAGGTATTAAACGACTTGTTGAAGGGGTATACAAAACTATTCGCACTAATATGCGTGGTCGTACTGTAAATTACTTTGATCAAAACGAAGTGTATCAAGCTATTGAGCCTTCAACATTACCTTCTAACATGCTACTTCAGATTGATGCTGACGTAGGTGAAAATAGTAACAGTAATATTGTCAGAAAAATGACAATGGTTGGTCAACAGCTATTACCTGCACTACAACAATCTGGCGCTGGTGCTGTTGTTAACCCAGAAGCTGCTGTCAGAATTGCTGCTAAAACCCTTGAGGCATTAGATTTAGATCCACTAGACTATCTAGAAGACTATACTACTGATGAGTTCAAACAAAAAGCTGCGGCGTCTAAAGACAACGAAATGAAGGCTAACGAAAAGTTAAAAGCACTAGAAGAACAGCTTAAGCAGTTAAACATTGCCCAACAACAAGCTACTATTGACTTAACAAACGTTCAGTCTAAGAACTCTATGCAAGATAATATCAAGCAATTGATGGTTGCATTAGACAAGTCAAATCAAGAATGGGCTAAACTATATATTGATGCTGCTAAGGAGGGTATAGAATTACCACCTAAACCAGATATCAATGAACTATTAGGTATTGCTACTAAAGCTATTAAGCTTGATGTTGCTAATGATGCATCTCGACCAGCCAATGGTGTTGAATTAAAACCTCAACAAGGTCCAGCTGCAGCTATGCCTAATCAAATGACTTAAATATAACACGGCCTTCCCACATCGAAAGATGGCGGGAGGGTTTTTCAAGAGAAAACAAATGGACAAATATCGAAAGAGTTTCGAGCAGAAGATGAAACCTAAGATGAATCACGAAACAATGGAATACAAAGTAGAACCATTCCGTGATGCACAAGTTGCTTTGGGCCAAGCCCAATTCGTTCAACGTGAACGAGAACAATTTTTTAATGAAGCATACAGTGAGATCCTATCTGATCTCTTTGTTGCTTGGCTAAAGTCAGAGCCACACTGTACAAAGGAACGTGAGTACCTTTATTCAGTAGCTATGGCGCTTGGTTCAGTTAAAGAAAAATTAGTAGGTATTGAAACCTACGGTAATAATGTTAAATACATTCAACAATTACAAAAAGGATCCTCAGTAGAGAACGAGGAAGATGGCAGTAATGAGTAAATATCAACAAGCAAAAGACGTACTTGAAAAAGCACGAGAAGAAATCCTCCGCGAATTAACCCTATGTGGTCAAAATGGCGGTACAGGTCGTTCCCAAAATTATGCACCTATTTTAGTGAGCCTTCATAATGCCGTTAAGGTTATTGAAGAACTAGATCAAGGTGTTAAATCTGAATTTGGTGAACGTATGAAAGCTGCCCGTGCTGCAAAAGCATCAGCTGCAAAAGATTAATTGGACATAAAGGCAAAAGAATAATATGAATCTATCACATCTCTCTACCAATACCCCCGCTTCTGAAATCAGTAGCCGGGACTTTGATGACGGAAGTTATAGTGCAGACTTGGAAGCAAAAAGTCTTGATGACATTCTTCGTAATTCCCCTGCTGCGGAATTACTAGGTTTAAAAAACCAAGAGGAATCTCTACCGGAAGACGATAGCGTCCCAAGTCCAGATGAACCATCGGATGATAATGAAGAAGTCCCTGATGCCGATGAGGAATCTGAAACTGACCTAGATGAAGAAGAAGAATCAACAGATTCTGATGAAGATAATAAAGATGAGGATGATACGTCTACCCAAGATTCTGAATTACCTTCTGAAGAAGATATTGATTGGGAATATAAAGTACCTGTTACCGTTGACGGTAAAACAGAATACCTTTCCCTAGAAGAAATCCGCAAGGGTTATTCTACTGATAAACATCTATCTCAAAAGGGGCGTGAACTCGGTGAACTGAAGAAACAAATCGAGCAAGAAAGAACAGAAAAACTACAGGAGCTGGTTACATTAGGACAAGTCGTTCATGAAGAAATGACTGTCGTAGAAACTAAGCTTGCACAAGAATACAACTCTCTATCTGCGCAGATCGAAAAAGCAAAAGACGAAGGTGATACGTACACCGCTCGTGAGCTTAAGGAAAAGAGAGAAGAAATTCAAGAGGCATACTGGAACGCACGTACTAAACGTGAAGAAAGTACTAAAACAGTTGTAGCAAAAATTAAAGAGCAACAAGCAGAACAGCAGACTAAACTTCTAAAAGAGTTTGAAGAAACAATTAAGGATTTTATTCCTGATTTTTCGGATACAACTGCTAAGAGTATTCGCGAGTTTGCTATTAAAGAAGGTATCCCTGAAGCGTTATTGGAGCAAATTTACTCCCCTGCTGCTATTAAGTTTATCAACGATTATAGAAAACTTAAAACAGCAAAGGAAAAAGGCGAAGTGAAACGCAAAGCCGTGCCCACCGTTAAATCGGTACCAACTAAAAAAGGTACTCCTGTCTCACAAAAACAAAAGAGTGCAGACCAAGAGTCCCGTAAACGTGTTCTTTCCGGTCAAGGTTCTAACCAAGACCAACTTGATTTCTTAAAACGAATTTCTTCAGTCAGCAAAAAACTTTAAAATGTTTCTATAATAAAAGGAAAATAAAATGACTGCACGTACATTCCAAACTGGTGGCCCTAAGGCCGCCGCCCGTAGCGCATCTGCTACTGGTAACTCTATGAACGCTTCTGAGAAAGAAGACCTAGCGAATTTCATTTCAATGATCTCTCGCGATGAGACTCCTTTCCTAAGCTCTATTGGTAAGACCAAAGCTACTGCCGTATTCCACGAGTGGCAAACTGATGAACTATCTGCTCCCTCTTCTGGTGCTGTTGCTGAAGGCGTTTCATACGCTACTCAAGCTGCTGCCCAAGGTGCCGAGCCTCTCCGTACTCGTCTAGGTAACTACACCCAGATTAACAGCAAGACCGTTACCGTTACTGGTACCAAGCGTGCTGTTGACCAAGCCGGTGTTGCTGACGAATACGCATACCAGCTCAAGAAGCGTGGTACTGAAATGCGCCGCGATGTTGAGTTTGACTTGACCAACAGCTGGAACTCCAGCAATGGTTCTGGCACTCGTACTTTCGGTGGATACCAAGCTTGGGTTAACTATGGTACCGCTACTGGTGGTACTGCTCTAAACGTACTAGCTACTCCTGCTGAATACACTGCTCCTACCAATGCTGGTGGTGGTGTTGCCGGTACTTTCGCTACTGTTACTGGTGCTGATAAGGTTTCACTACAGCTATCACACATTGATACTGTTATGCAAGCTATCTACGAAAACGGTGGTAAGGCTACTAAGCTAATGCTCTCCCCCGCTAACCGCCGTGTATTCTCTGCCAAGGCACAGTCTGCTGGTTCTAGCTCAAGCAATGCTGGTGACGGTAACGTTCGCCGTAACATTGATGCTGATGGTAAGCTCCGTCAGTCAGTTGAAATCTACATGTCTGATTTCGGCGACATCATGGTAGTTCCTAACTACGTTATGGGTATCAGCAACACTTCTGTTTCAGGTCTAAACGACACCGCTAACTTCAGCGCGTTTGTTTACGATCCACAGTGGTTTGCTTACGCCAGCCTACGTCCTACTCAAGAAGTAGACCTCGGTCAATTAGGTGATTCTATCATCGGTCAGATCGTTGAAGAAGGTACCTTAGAGTGCCGTAACCCCAAAGGTTGTGGTCTAATCTTTGGTCTATCAGGCGCTTAATAAGCTGAGATGATATAAAAGGGATGGGATAATATCCTGTCCCTTTTTATTTGAAAGGAACATAATGCAAACTCTCAAAATTACAGCAACAAACGGTACATCTAAACTTGTACCTTTAGATAACGTACTTGAATTAGTCGTTAATACTAGCTTCTTTATTACTAGCGTAAGCTATGTTAATAATGTTGGTACACCTGTTACAGTGGCCGTAACTGCCTATGATGGTACTAATGATAAATACGAATATGGTCATTTAGAAGATGGTTATATTTTCAGTGCCCACGTAGCTAACTACGTAACACGTTAATACTAGAAGGACACAAATGGGATTCCGATCACAACAAGATAATGCTAATAGTTTCTTTGTAAAGACAAATGAAACAGATTACGAATTAGAACAAGATATTCAAGCGTACAAAGATTACGCTGCAGAACAGAGACAACAAAGCACAATCACAAGCGGAAGTAAACAATACAAGTCGTTTGCTATTATTCCAGATATTGTTGCTATTGATATCTTAACTAAATATAAGATGGATATTCATTCACCTGAGTTTATGAATGATCCTGCGCAGTTAAGACGACTAAAACAAATTATTGAATCAGACTATCCGTTACTTAAGACAAGTAACATTAAAGCCTTATAAGGAGAATAACCTATGGCAACCCCATTATATGACGCTCTCGTAGCAAAAGTAAGAGATTGGAGCAATAAACCCGAAGTAAACACTATTCCTACAAGCGTTATTCAGGATTGCCTAAAGTATTCAGCTGACGAGTGTTATCGATTATTACGTATTCCTCCTTTAGAGGAAACAGTTATTTACACCGTAAGTTCTGGTGATAATACCGGTGCTCAGAATGATGTATTAAGCTACACTTCATTCCCAATCCCAGAAGACCTTACTCAATTTATTTATTTAAGGACACTGGAATCAGAGACTAACGAATCAATAGTATTTGATGAGATCACAGATAAAAGAACATTCTTTAATCAATACGCTGAGACATACAGTTCAAACTATTGGATGTGGCAAGATGGTAAGTTATTTATCAAATCACAATTACCTGTAGGTACTCAAGTAGAAATCCATTACTACAAAAGATTACCCTCATTAAACGCTTTATACAGCGTAATACCAGTTAATTATATTATTAGTTTATCTGATGCAAATCAACCATACCTTACTTTGGTAGTAAGTGGAGGTACTAATTTATATTTTAGTACTGCTAGTTCAGTTACCCGATGCTTTAGTTCGTATGCAGAAGCTGAAGCTTATAATTCTACCGTAACAACTAAAATGTATATTGGCAATGAAGTGTCTAATTGGTTAAGAGATCAAAATGAGCGACTACTTATTTGGGGTGGTTTATATAATCTTGGAGCTTATTTAGTTGATGATGCAATGGAAAAGAGATATCAAGCAAAATTCCTTGATAATATTGGTTCATTAAATAAAGAAGAAAAATGGAGACGTAGCCTTGGTGGTAACGTTCAAATGAACTTTAACACTGGTGGTTTAATCTAAGGAGATATTATGGGATATGAACAACAACCGGGTACTACCTCTGATCAAGCTGAGGGTGGGGAATATGATTCTGGATCACAAAGCTCAGCCAGTTATCCTATTAGTAGTTCTTTAAATGGGTATAATATTACGCCGGGAGTTACAGGTAATATCTCTTCTGGTGGTCAATATGATGATTTAGATTCAGTTGACTCTATAAGCTATAGTAATCTTGCAGCTGAATACGCAGGACAAGCTGCTCAAAGCGCTAATGCTGCAGCTAACTCAGCTACAGAAGCTTCTGCTTCTGCTATTTCTGCTGATATTTCTGCGGATATTGCTTCCGATGCTGCCGGTGATGTTAATGCAGGTGTTATTGCAGCAGCAGCATCAGCCACCTCTGCTTCAAACTCTGCTACCACAGCTACAACCCAAGCAGGTATTGCTACTACTCAAGCAACAAATGCTTCTGCTTCCGCAACAAGCGCAAGCACATCCGCTAGTACAGCAAACACTGCCGCTACTACAGCTACTACTCAAGCGGGTATAGCTACTACTCAAGCTACTGCCGCTGCAACCAGCGCTACTAATGCTGCTACTACAGCTACTTTATCCGAAACAAGCGCAACTAACGCCGCTACTTCAGCTAGCTCTGCTAATACTTCTGCTTCAACGGCTACAACTGCTGCAACAACAGCAACTACACAAGCAGGTATTGCTACTACTCAAGCAGGTATCGCTACTACTCAAGCTACTAATTCTGCAAATAGTGCTACTACAGCTACTACTCAAGCGGGTATAGCTACTACTCAAGCAGGTATCGCTACTACTCAAGCTGGTATTGCTACTACTCAAGCTGGTATTGCTACTACTCAGGCTACTAATGCCGCATCCTCCGCGACTGCTGCAGAAGCAGCGCGTGATCAAGCATTAGCCGCATTTGATAATTTTGATGATATGTATTTGGGTGATAAATCATCCGACCCAACGGTTGATAATGATGGTAATCCACTTCAGACAGGTGCATTATACTTTAATACAGTAGATAATGTAATGAAAGTATATACAGGCACTGCATGGGTAGCTGCCTACGTTTCAGGAGCTGGTGTATTACTTGTTGCTAATAACTTATCTGACGTACAAAGTGCTGCTACTTCCAGAACTAATCTAGGCTTAGGCACTGCTGCAACTACTGATAGTACTGCTTACGCTACTGCTGCACAAGGGGCATTAGCTGACAGTGCTTTACAACCTGCTTCAATAGGTACAACTGTACAAGGTTATAATGCAAACACGGTTGTAGATGCCTCTTATGTACATACAGATAACAATTACACAACTACTGAGAAAAGTAAATTAGCGGGTATTGCGGCAGGTGCTGAAGTTAACGTTAACGCCGACTGGAATGCTTCAAGTGGTGATGCTCAGATTTTAAATAAACCAACTCTAGGAACTGCAGCAGCAACAGACTCTACAGCATATGCAACAGCTGCACAAGGTATTAAAGCGGATACTGCATTACAAACTGTAGCCTCTGCTGACGGAAGCATTATTGTTACTACAACAGGAACGGCTGTTGATTTGGCAGTATCACAAACATCCCCTGCCTCTGTAGTAGTTGAGCAGGTAAGGAATACCACTGGCGCAACTCTTACTAAAGGTACAGCAGTTTATATTTCAGGCGCTACAGGTCAATTGCCAACTGTGTCTAAGGCTTTAGCTACTGGTGACTCTACCTCCGCACAAACTTTAGGTTTAATTACTAATGATATATCTAACAATTCCAATGGATATGTTACTATTATTGGTCTTATTACAAATATAAACACATCAGCGTATACCGATGGTGATCAATTATATCTGAGTCCAACAACAGCAGGAACATTAACTGCAACAAAACCTTATGCACCAAATCATATGGTGTATGTAGCTGTGGTTGCTCATGCCCACCCGTCTCAAGGTAAGCTACTTGTTAAAGTACAAAACGGCTATGAGATGGATGAGCTGCATGATGTATCAGCTCAATCACCAACAACAGGCCAGACTCTTGTATATAACAGTACAACTAGTTTATGGGAGAAGTCTAATGCTCCTGTAATCTCAAGTACAACCATTAACAGTACAAGTATTGGGGCTACAACACCTTCTACTGGTGCGTTTACTACATTGTCTGCTTCAGGTAATGCTGTAATCAGCGTTACAGACAACACCAACGCTGCTTTGCGTATCACTCAACTCGGCACAGGTAATGCTTTGTTGGTTGAGGATGAGACCAACCCTGATTCAACACCGTTTGTTGTTACAGCAGACGGGCGAGTAATTCTTGGCACAACAGAAGCGGCTGCGACCTACGGCGCAACAACTCCATTCATGCAAGTTCGTGGAACTGATGGAAGTACGTCTGCTGCATCTATTGAATCAAATTCAACAACAGCTACTCGTGGTGGCACTTTATTTTTGACAAGAAGCCGTGGCACAACAGTGGGCTCAACAGCGATTGTTGCAGATGATGATAGGCTTGCTTCAATTATTGGAAGCGGCGCGGACGGGTCAACTTTTGTTCAGGCCGCAAGAATTGATGTCGAAGTAGACGGTACACCCGGCACAAACGACATGCCCGGTCGCTTGGTGTTCAGCACCACTGCCGATGGCGCAAGTACGCCTACTGAGCGTATGCGTATCGACAGCGCAGGAAGAACTGTTATTGGTGCTTCACAAGCGTATGCTGCTGATGGTGACACGCAGCAACTTCAAGTTCATGGACTGACACAAGCAGCATCGAGCGCGTTGCTTGCAAACTGGTCTGCAACCGCAACATCAGAGCCAAACCTTGTGCTTGCTCATTCTCGCAGCGGTGTTGTCGGAACTCAAACAGCATCAGTGCTTAATGATAATTTAGGCAATATTACTTTTTGTGGTTCTGATGGTTCAGTTTTCAACGCAGGCGTTGGAATTCTTGCTGAAGCAGATGGCACATGGAGTGGTTCAAGCACGCCTGCAAAAGTTACTTTTTTCACCGTTCCTTCTGGTGCGACAACCGGTGAAGAAGCTCTTTCATTAACTAGCGGTCAAGGTGTGCAAATCGCACGCACAGCAGTTACATCTCCTGTGGCTAATGACGGTAACGTATTCAGCGGTACTTATACGCCTACACAGGTAAGCACAAACACAAACGTATCATCTGTTACGTATTCTGCTTGCCAATACATGCGTGTTGGTAACACAGTTACTGTTAGCGGTCAGATTGCTATTGACCCTACACTGGGAGTAACAAACACCGTTGTTCTAATGTCTCTTCCGATTGCTTCAAGTTTTTCAGCGTCAAGACAACTTGGAGGCACTGGTTCATCGATAACTGCTGTAAATTATGCGGCACAAGGGCTGGCGTTTATGGCAAACTCAACAGATGATTGCGTAGAAATTCGTTTAAACCCAGTTAGCGCTTCTACTGTTTCTTACATATTTTCATTCACATATCAGGTGCTTTAAATGATTGATTCATACACACTTAACTTTGCAGAGCAAAAGCTAATCGTCACGTTTGCTGATGAAACAACCAAAGAGTACACACAAGAAGACAAGGATCAATATCTTGTTGAGTACCCTGACCGTGTTTCTGATGTAGTGGCGATGGGCTGGTAATGTTTTAATTTACAAAATTTTTTAAGAGAATAGACCATGTCAACGACATTACAACAAACTACAGAAACGGGGGTATCTATGGCAACAAAAGCTGCCGCCCCCGTAAGTGTTTCCTTAGCCACTGTTGCTGGTTATCAAGTATCCGAATTAGTTCTTTGGGCTACTTTACTATATACCGTATTAATGATTTGCCATAAGTTATACGCCATTTATAAAGATTTAAAGGAACCATAAATGGAACCGATTACAACAGCACTTGCCGCACTTGGGGTTGTTAAACAAATTGTTAATGTAATTAAACAAGCAGATAGCACAATACAAGATGTATCTTCTCTTGGGCCTTTGCTTGGTAGGTATTTTGATAAGAAACATGAGATAACAAAGAGTTTAAGAGAGACAAGTAAACCAGGATTTAAAGGCTCAAATATGGGCCGTGCTGCTGAAATTGAATTAGAGTTAAAGAGTATGGCTCAATTCGAAAATGAAATGCAATTTATATTTATGACAACAGGTAACATTGATGTCTGGAATAAAATTGTGGCCAGATCTGCAGCAATGGATGAAGAAGATAGAGCAAATCAACGTAGAGCTGCTGATGCACTTAAACAAGCCCGTAAGAAAAGAAAAGAAAATTTTGAGTTAGGTATTGCTATTACCTTATCTACTATTACCCTTGTTATTTTAATGTGGATTGGTATTGAAGCTATATACTATTGTAGGGAGGTTAAGTGTGGAGCCTGATAAATTAAATGCTAATACAACATTAGACAAAATATTATCCTATGTAGATTCTCCATTTAAACTATTTGCTATTATAGTTATGGGTATCATAGCTTTCACAGGTTATTTTCTATGGCAAAATCAAGAGTTCATGCGGGATGCCTATAAGGAATCTAAGAAATTACCTGAGATAAATGTAGATAGAGTAGATGATGCTTCAGCAATGTTATTTAAAAAGACTGGTGCTACTGTTGTAGCTGTATTTAAAGTTAACCCTTTATTCAATAGCCGAACATTGTACAAAGCATATACTAAAGATGGTAGAGATAAAAGTATCGAAGATATTGATGTCGGTTTGTTCAGTCAAAATACTGGAAACAACAATGATGTAATTTCTTTGATGACCAATCAAATTCCATGTAGTGAATATCGTTATGCACAATCAGAAGTAGGTTTATGGTATATTGAAAAGGGTGTAACATTCACCTGTCGTATAAGTATACCACCAGACAGTCATAGGTTTGTTGGACAGATTACTGTTGGATGGTCTGAACCTCCACAAAATCTGGAACAAACAAAATTCATGCTGGAGATTGCCAGCGCGATGTTAACTAAAAGAGGTAATTAATATGTTTGCACTTGGACCAATACTTGAGATAGGTGGTAAGCTTATTGATAAGCTCATTCCTGATCCTGAAGCTAAAGCAAAAGCTCAACTTGACTTAGCAAAGATGGCACAGGATGGTGAGCTAGCTAAGATGGCTAATGAAACCAAATTATATGAGACAGAACAAAACAACTTAAGCGATCGTCATAAAGCTGATATGGCCTCTGACTCTTGGTGGTCTAAAAATATCCGACCATTAACTTTAGTTTATATATTGGTAGCTTATTTATTGTTAGCAGTGTTAGACGCTTCAGTGCTTGATGTTGCTGATGCTTTCGTAGAATTGCTTGGTCAATGGGGTATGCTAGTTATGTCTTTTTATTTTGGTGGTAGAACTCTTGAAAAGATTATGGATATGAAAGCAAATAAATGAACTTAACTAAAAACTTTACACTGTCTGAGTTAACTAAAAGTGAAACTGCTTTACGCAAGGGGCTTAACAATGAACCAAATCAAGAGGTTATCTCTAATTTACAATTATTGGCTGACAATGTGTTGCAACCTGTACGTGAGCACTACAATAAAGGTATCAAAGTTAATAGCGGTTATCGCAGTCCGGAAGTAAATGCTTCAGTTGGTGGAAGTAAAACCAGTGATCATTGTAAAGGACAAGCTGCTGATATTGAAATTCCGGGCGTGTCTAACGCAGAACTTGCTGAGTATATTAAAAATAACTTAAAGTTCACACAATTAATTCTTGAGTTCTATACACAGGGTGTTCCTGACTCTGGTTGGGTACATGTATCTTATGATTCATCCAACTTAAAATGTCAGACACTTACAGCAGTAAAACAAAACGGTAAGACTGTATATCTCAATGGTATACAAGCTTAATCGGTACCTAATAGGAAACAAAGTATGATAGAGTATGCTGGAGAAAGTTTTTCAGGTTATAACAAACCTAAGAAAACACCTAACCATCCTACTAAGTCCCATGCTGTACTTGTTAAAGAAGGTACTAAAGTAAGGCTTATTAGGTTTGGTGAACAAGGGACACAAGGTAGTCCTAAGAAAGAAGGCGAGTCAGAGTCATATCGTAACCGCAGAGAATCGTTTAAGGCGAGACATGCCAAAGATATTGCTAAGGGTCCATTAAGCGCAGCTTATTGGGCAAACAAAGTTAAATGGTGATCTGTAGTTAAGGATTATAAATTGAAAAGAGTACATAAGCAGCGCAGTGAACGTATTCATAGAGATGAACGTTCATTTCATATTCAACCAAAAACGGAAAATCAACGTCTATTACTAGATGCTATTAATGAATTCCCTATTACCGTCACTCTAGGCGCTGCTGGTGTTGGTAAAACTTATTGTGCTGCTTCTAAAGTAGCTCAATTATATTTAACAGGTAAGTATGATCATATTATCCTTACCCGTAGTAACGTACCTACAGGGAGATCTTTAGGATTTTTCCCCGGTGATATTAATGAAAAGTTAACCCCTTGGTTATTACCATTAATCAGTGTACTTGAAAAACAATTAGGTAAAACTAAATACGACTATATCTTAGAAAAGAATATTATTCAATTACAACCTCTTGAAACAATTAGAGGCAGATCATTTGAAAATTCTTTAGTATTAGTTGATGAATGTCAAAACCTTACAATCGAAGAATTAAAAGCTATTACAACACGACTAGGTGAAAACTCTAAGATGATTCTTATGGGTGACGCTACTCAATCAGATATTGATAATGGCTCTAATATTATTAAGTTCTGTAAGATTTGTGAGAAACATAATATTGAAATTCCTATTGTACGGTTTACAGTAGACGATATTGTAAGGTCAGATATTGTTGGGCAATTAGTAAGAGCCTTCATTAAAGAAAAGATTTAATATGGAGATCGTATATGGCAGAACAAATTAAACAATTAGGTGCTGGTGGTTTAAATACAGATACACCCCAAATGATCGTACCACCAAACACCTTTACAGATGTTCTTAATGTACGATTTTATGATGATTCAGTTCAAACAACAACAGGTGAAACTACAGGTGAAGTAGTAAGTATTGCACCTAACTTTGGAGTTCACTGGAGACGGCCTGATCAAGGCTATAATATATTTGCAAAAAATGGTAACTTTATTAGAGTAGATTCTGCAGGTAACCAATCAAGTATGTTTAGTTCAGCTAGCTCTGAATATTCAAATAGTGATTGGCAATTCACTTACTTTAATGGTGGTTACGCTATTGTGTTCAACAATGGTAAATCAACCCCATTATATTGTTTATACGGTAGTATTACTGCAGACAATGCTCTTCAACCGTTACCCGGTTGGAATTATTCTGAAGGACTTACAGTTACAGCTAAAGTAATTAGAGCATTAAACTATTCATTAGTAGCTGGTAATTTAACTATTAGTTCTGGTGGTACAATTACTTATGCACCAGGTACTATTAGGATATCTGTACAAGCACCTACAGGTGGTATTCCCCAAACATGGCAGCCCGGTTTAACTACAGATACTGCCGATGAATTTGAATTATCCTCAACATCACCAGTCCTTGATATGGCTAGTCTCAGAGGTAATATGTTTATTTATACTTCTGATAGTATTAGCATGTTAACTATTAATCAAGGTAGGGCTAACGTATCAGGTTATTCAGACTCATATGGTATTTTAAATACAGACTGTGTAGTTGAATTTGAAGGTAAACATTTTGTTGTAGATAATAATGACATCTATATTCATGCAGGTTCAGGGCAAATTGAACCTATTGCAGATGGGAAAGTTAAAAGATATTTCTTTAGTAACTTAAACAGATCTTATATTAATAAAGTACAAGTAATTAGAAATCCATTCTATAAAGAAATTTGGATTAATTACCCTAAGGGTAGTTCTACTGTTTGTAACGAATCATTAATTTTTAATTATAAAAGTAATACCTGGACTAAACGGCAATTAGCAAATGTATCTTGGATGTTTAATGGACCGAGTAATATTGCTAACCAATGGCAATATAGTAATAAAGTATTGTATATGACTACAGATAATGCACAAACATTAATTACTGATGACTCTTATGTTATGTGGAATGGTACTGGATTAGTATCATATGAATCTTATGTTGAAAAAAGAAAATTAAATACTGGCCAAATTGAAGGTAGTACTTTAATTAGTTCCTTATACACAGTATTTGATATGGTACCCGTTGATTCTGAAATTAATATTTATGTGAAGAGTCAAAACAATTATACAGATAATCCTGCTTTTACTTCAGAAGATTTATTTGTTTTCCAACCCAATAACCAAAGATCACAAGGTTATAAAATTGACCCAAGAGCTAATGGTCGTATTATGAATTTTAAAATATCCTCTATGGGTAATTGGAGGTTACCATTGTACGCATTTGACGCTAAAGCAGCTGACCGGAGGTAATTATGTTTTTAATCCCACCATATACGGGTAATGCTGATTTAGATTCTTATTTATATAATGTATATTTAGGAATTAATTCACTACAAGAATCTCAAGGTATTAATGTGGATGAAGGTACAGGTATTATTACCGATCCTAACAACAATATATTAGGTTTCTTGTATAGATATCTTAGTATTAAATACGCTGATGATAATGTAGGTACTGGATTATCCGATGTACCAACAAGTAAATTATATTTTGGAGTGTATAATACTAATCAATCGGTAGAATCAACTAACCCTGCAGATTATACTTGGATTGCGGTTGATGGTGGGTTTAGTACTGATAAACTATTATGGGTTTTAAAACAAGGTAACAGACAGGTAAGTTTCTTTGTTGGTGCTGAATATCCAGATGAAGCCAATTGGATATTAGCCCCCGTAAGATCCCTAGATTTAGATAGATTAACCATAGAATATAATAAATATTTAACAGTTCGTTACGCAGATGATTCTGCAGGTAATGGTTTATCTACAAGCCCTGTAAATAAAAGTTTTTATGGTATTTATACTAATACTGTTGAAGTAGCTTCTACTGATCCAAATGATTACGAATGGTCACCATTCAATTTTGGTACTACATTTGAGTTATATTATCGTTGTTACGGTGGTAGAAGTATTGATATTCAACCGTATGATAATAAACCTATTGGGTTGCTATTACTCAAAGATAATACCTTTTTAAATCTTGATGTAATTACATTTAGTGTTACAGATAAGATTGGCATTATTAATGAATCACCCTTAAGTATTATTTCACCTACTCGGTACCTATTAGTAAAGTATGCCGATAGTGCTACTGGTACAAATATTTCTTCAGCATCTATTGGTAAAACTTATTTTGGATTATTATCTTCAGATGTATTATATGATAACGTAAGTCCAAGTGATTTTATTTGGTTTACTGCTAATGGTACCTTTGGGCCTGAGTCTAAGAAACTTTGGTTTAGAAGTGTTGGTAATAACATAATTACCTTTGATAATAATAACGAAGCACCAGACACTACTGGTTGGTTTGACGTTACAGTACAAAGTAATCCTTACAATTATATTGATGCATATAGTCGTTCAGGTATTGTTGTTACCGACTTAACTTCCCCTACAGATGGTCGTCTAGGTTATACCCAAACATCTGCTGGTGTTTATAATATTAACCTTGACCCATATGGTACAGGCGCAGATACTGGTGGATTCTCTTTTGACCCATCTACTACTGCAGAAATTAACGTAGATCAGTTTGGTAGAATTATTTCTGCTGGTGCTTTAGACCAAGTTAGATTTAGTTTAGGTATGGTTAACGCAGCTTCTGGTCAATCTGTATTTACATTTTCTAATGCACAACCTGATCAAATATTCTTTTTCAAAAATGGTATATTACTTCAGAGCGGTACTGATTATACAAGAACATCTACTAATATTACATTAACACAGGCATGTGTTGGTGGAGAATCTATGATGGCTTATTATATTAGGTTAATTGATGCTGTAACCTCTTTAGATAAAGTACCTTTTACCACAAGTTACATTAGCCTTAGTAATGGTCAAACAATAATTCCAAGAACATCTGTTGATGGTAGTGAATTGTTGTTTATTAATGGTGTTCTTGTAGTTGATACTCAATACACTTATTTAGCAGGTAATTCTGGATATCAATTAAACTCACCAGCTACAGGTGGTACACTTACTGTTATTGAGTTTGTAAAGAATAATGCTAATACACTTATCTTTACAGAGAACTATACTGAAAAATTATCTGGTACAGATATAATTACTTACCCTACTCCTTATCAAAGAAATTCTTCTTTAATCTGGTTTAATGGTGTATTATTAAAACCAACCTCAGATTATAGTATTCCCGGAGCTTCTGATTTAGTTTATAATGCAGAATTAATTGGTGTATTAGATTATGCTGGTCAGCCAGCTCAATACGCTTCTTTTGTAAGTGCTGGTCCTGCATCTGTTGGTTCATTAAGTTCTGCTGGTGTACTCGGTTTTGATGTACCAATTGAAATTGAAAAGAAAACAACCATTAAAGATATGTTCTTAGAATTACAATTTCAAATTGAAGAATTACAACAAGAGGTTAAAAGATTAAAAGGTGATTTATGACACAAGCAATTAATTTAGCTAACTTTGCTAATAATTTAAATAGCTCGGGGCAAGTTGACCCAAATGCGTTAAGCACAGTAGTTCCTATCGCTAAGGGTGGTACTAATGCATCAACCGCAGCAGATGCAAGAACAAGTCTTAATGTTCCCACAAGGACTGGGGGGGATTCTTCTGGTACTTGGCCTATTGGTATCTCTGGTAATGCAGCCACGGTTACTAATGGCGTTTATACAACTGGTAACCAAACAATTGGCGGCACAAAAACTTTTACTAGCGGTATAAAGTTTAATGATGACACCGTACAAACAACTGCTGCTGTTACTCCGACAACTAACGTTCAAACATTTAACAGCACTGGAACTTGGACAAAACCAACTGCCGGGCAAACAATGGCTCGTATCCAAGTTTGGGGAGGTGGCGGTGGTGGTTCTCGTTTTACCTCTAATGATGGTACATCTGGTGGTGGTGGTGGTGGGTATAACGAAACCACAATTCCTATTTCTTATTTAGCTGCAACAGTGACAGCAACTGTTGGTAGTGGTGGTACGGGAGCAACAAGTAGCGGCGTGGGTGGTACTGGTGGTACGTCCTCTTTTGCCCTTGCTACTTCGTTTATGGGAAGATCTACTGTCGCCGCCTATGGTGGAGGAGGAGGTCAGGCTGGAGCACAAAATGGTTCAAGTGGAGGTGGAGCACAACTTTCTGCTGGTGCCCCGGGTAGTGGCGCTTCTTCAAACGGGATTCCTTACAGTGATAATTGGTCTGGTGGGCGAGGTACGGGGTCAACAACCGAAGGCGGGACGTCTGATGGGGGAAATAGTTTATTTGGCGGGGGAGGTGGCTGTTGTAACGGAGCTACTGCTGGAGTAAGCCTTTATGGTGGTGCTGGTGGTGCCGGTGCTGCAGGAACCCAACCCGGTGGTGGTGGTGGATCAAAAGTAACTGCTAACTTAAACGGATCTAACGGCGGCGCTGGTCGAATCATTGTAACTTGCTGGTAAGGAACTTAAATGAATTTAAACGATTACGCTTATTACAATGTTAACACAGGATTAATTGAAAACGTTATCTGGATTGATGATGAAATTGTATCTACACTTGTTTGGCCTGAAGGCTACGCTATTGTAGACATTCCTCAAAATGGTATTGCTGGTGAATGGTCAATGTGCGGTATTGGATGGTCATATATTAATGATCAATTTATTGAACCATTAGCACCAGTATAACCTATTATAAATTAAATATGATTATTCAACAACTAACCAAAGAACAAACCATAGAGAACTGGCCTACATTATCCAGATACCTACGACAAGTAATTGAGCATGGACAAGGAGAGTCTACACTAACTGACTACTTAACTAAAGTACTTGTTAATATTGCTCAATGTTGGGCAGTTGTTGATCATGGTATTATTGTAGGTGTAGGATTAACTGAATTCCTACAATACACACAACACAAAACACTTCATATTATTGCTTTTAGTGGCAGTAACTTTGAAGAACAATCTAAAGTCTTTCCAACTGTGGAGCAGTTTGCTCGGGACAATGGTTGTAAAGCAATTGAACAATGGGGTAGACAAGGTTGGGCTAAAGTCCTACCTCAATACGTTCCCGGATTTAAGCAAGCCTACGTGGTAATGCGAAAGGATTTAGAATGAAATATAAATTAGTTAAAAAATATGGTGGTGGAGGTGGTAACCCTCAAACGATTGAAACAATCCCTGATTGGGCAAAACCTGCCTTACAGCAAGTACAAGGGGAAGCAAAAAATTTATACGAGTCAGGCGACTTAGGTAAAGTAGCTGGTGCTACAGCTAACCAAGAAACCGCTTTTGGTATGGGTGATACTATATCCAATACAGGTAATACTGGCCTTGAAACATTGGCACAACAACAAGAACGATTAAAGCAAATGGCTGAAACGGGCGGTGCTGCTGAGTTACAAGACGCGCTGAAGCTAGATGTTGGAATGTCATCTGCTAACTTAGGTAGCCAATTTGGTTCTGGCGGTGTACTTGGTTCTGCCAGACATGCTCTTGCAGAGAAAACTTCAGAAGATGCGGCTAAAGCTAAATTCGCTCAACAAGTAATTACTAACAAGGCTGGTGCTGAAGCAGCTCTTGGTACTTCAGTTGGTCAAGGTGTATCTACTGCGGGTACTACTGCATCTAATCTAACTAAATTAGGTTCTGAAGAACGTAACATTAATCAACAACAGTTAGATGCCGATTGGCAAGCATTACAACGTTATGCTTCTACAACATATGGTAATCCCGCAAGACAGCAGGGTGTTAGTGGAGGTAAATGATGTACGAACAAGATCCTTGGTCATGGGTTAACCAACAAAAACCAGTTGCTCCATTAGGCGCGTCCATTCAACCCTCTCAAGAACAAGCACCCGGTGTATTGTATACACAACCAGATCCATTAGAACAACAATTGCAATCTATGGCTGTAGGTAAAGGCGTTGATGCTGCTGCTACTGGCTTAAGTGCAGGATATAAAGCAGCTATGGCACCTGCTGTAGTTGCTCCTTTATCAGCAGGATCAGTATTAGGTACATCAGCACCGGCAATGTCACTTGCACCCGCTGCTACCACTGCAGCTACTGAAGGTCTTATTGCTTCTGGTATTCCCGGTTTAGCTGCCCCATTAGCTTCTACTACTGCTACAGGTGCTGCTCTTGCAGGTACGGGTACTGCAGCTACCGGTGGCGCATTAGCCTCTACTGGTGCTGCTGCAGGTACTGGAGCTGCTATGGTTGGCGGTGAGGCTGCATTAGCCGCATTAGGCCCAGTTGGTTGGGCTATTGGTGCTGGTTTACTGGCAAAGAAATTAGGAATTTTCTAAGGAGATACTATGGGTCCGCTTAGCGCAAAACAATATAGAGAATATTTAAAGCTTGGTGCAGATGAACAGCGTAAGAATGCTGCATTTACTCAAGAACAACAACGTAAAGATCAGCTACATCAGCTAAAGCTTAAAGAGGCTGGTGCCAAAGCGTCCCAAGGTATTGCTCACAAAGAAGAAAACCATGCGATGAAGTTAGCTGAAGGTACTGTAAAAGTACCACGCATTAACAGACAGAAACTTGGTTTACCCTCTATGAATCCATTAGCGGATTCAGAAATATTAGGGCAAGGGCAAAGACGTTTACCCGGTATGATGCCTAAGGGTACTGATACAGTCCCTGCTATGCTCACACCCGGTGAAGCTGTTATTCCAGCTCCTGCTGCACAAAACCCTAAAAATAAAAAAGCCATTAAGAAAATGGTTAAAGAGGGTCGTAATAAAAATAAAATTATGGGTTATGCCGATGGTACTGAATATGTACAAGAACAGGTACAACCATTAACAATCCAAGATCCACGGATGGGTTATACTGCACCTATGTATGAAGGTAAGTACATTGAAAACATTCCTACTCGTAGTAATAATCCCGGTAATCTTATGTATGCTGGTCAGCCCAATGCTATTCCCGGTGTACCTAAACCCGGTGGCGGTAGCTTTGCTCTCTTTGCTAATCCTCAATCTGGTATTGAAGCTTTAGAACGACAAGTAACAAAGAACACACAAGAACGTGGCCAAAACATTAAACAAATGATGGCTAAATACGCACCTAAGGGTGAAAATAATACTGCAAAGTATGTTAAGAACCTATCTAAAGAGATTGGTGTCAGCCCAACAGCAAAGGTTCCAATGGATAAAGTACCCGCATTGTCTCGTGCTATTAGTAAGTTTGAAGGTTACAAAGGTGAGTACTATTCTGATGGTACTACCGGCGTTAAGTACTATAATGATGGTAACGTATCTGTTCCCTTTGATGCTACTACCCAAGAAATCCCTGTATATGTACCTCAATTATCATTAGGTACTCCAGCACCTGATCCAAGACTCTTAACTAATGCAGTACCTATTAATACTGCTGTACCCGTAGCTGTTGCTCCTTTAGCAAATACAGGTCAAGAAGCAGCCTTAACAGTAGCTCAAAGGCATAACAACCCCGGTAACCTAATCTTTGTTGGTCAAAAAGGTGCTGTTAAAGGTGAACCCAAAGCTGGTGGTGGCTATTGGGCAAGATTTGAAACACCAGAATCTGGTAGACAAGCTTTAGAAAATCAAATTAAATTAGATACTCAAGAAAGAGGTCTGACTTTATTTGATACTATGAATAAGTATGCACCTGCTGGTGACAGAAATAACCCTTCTGCGTATGCCAAGACTATTGGTGATAAATTAGGTATTTCATTAAGTGACAAAGTACCCTCTGATAAGATTGGTTTAATGGCTGATGTTATTACCAGTGTTGAGAGTGGTGGTAAATATAAAACAAATAATAACGTTGTTGCCAGTACCCTTACCCCTGCTGAGTCAGATGAATTAGCTACTCTAAAGAAAGTAGTATCCAGCAATATTTATCCAGCTAATGAGGTTGGTAAAGCTCGTATGCGTATTCAAGAGCTTGAGAATAAAGCATTAAACGTACCTAGACCACAAGCTACCCCAGAGCAAAAACAATGGGCCGATGAGCGAAGAGGTACTGTTAAACCTGATGTTGCACAACGAGTCGCAGCTATTGATGCTATGGTTCCTGCTGCAGTATTACCAGCTAACGAAGGTAATGTACCTCCTGCTGTTATGCCTCCACAATTACCTGAGGCACCTTCTGTAAGCCAAGAAGTACCTAAAGATACTGCCGCATTTGATGCTATGATTGCTGGTTTCTCTCAACAGGTAGCACCTCAAATTCAAGAAGCTACTAAGCAAGCAGAAAAGATTGTTGATCCTGTAGAAAAGAAATCTTTCTTAGAAAACTTTATTGCCGGTATTTATGGTGGTGATAAGAGTTTATTTAATGATAAAGATCTTGCTCGATTTGCTGTAGTTGCTGCGGGTGGTTTACTAACTGGCGGTTCTGTAGGCGGTTCATTAAGATTTGCTGCTAAGGATACTCTAATTAGTGCTGACAGACGTAATGTTGCTCAAGCACAGCAGGACTTTGAACGTGAAAAGATTAAAGCAGTTGATGATCGTACTGAGCGTAATAAGTTAATTGATCAAGGTTATGAACCAGCTAATATTGATAAGTATTTAAAATCAAGAACAATTGATGATCTTGGTTCACCTAAAACAACTTATTCATTTAAAGAAACTGGTAAACAATACACTATTGATCGTGGCCCACAGTCAGGTATGGTATTCCAAGTAGTTGAAGCAACAACCAAAACTGGTAAAGGTGCTGGTGATACTATTCAAATGATAATTGACCCACGTACTAATAATAAGGTACCCTTAAGTTCTTTCCAAGCTAATGCACAAAAGTTAGGTTATAACGTAGTAGATTATTCTTCTGCAACACATTCACCTACAGCTAAAGCTAATCGGGTAAAAGAATGGGTTGAGAAAGATGCTAACACTATTGCTGACCAAGCACTAGAACAAGTGTATGGTGCTTCTAAAGTAAAAGATAAACCTAATACTGCAAGAGCTAACGTACCTACGTCATCCGCTATTGGTGCTCAAGCTGCTTCATTCTTTAAGTCTATTGGTTTTGAACCAAGTGACTCTGGTGAAATGCTTGAAGGTAAAAACATTATGAACGTAGCTGTACAGGATATGATCAATGATCAGCAGACTCGTAAAGTAAAAGTAACAGACATTACACCTTATTTAAGCCGTTCAATGATTACAGTTCGTTCAGGTATTAACCCTGATTTATTTAAGATTGGTGCTGGTGATAAAGCTAAAGTAATGCCGCCTGAAAAGATTGTTCAGTTAGATTACTTAGTTAAACAAGCATCTTCTGATTTGGGTGGTGGTCAAACTAATGCTGCTGCACAACAAGCGTTGTATCAAAAGATGGCTACAGCTTGGACTAATAACCCTAAGCTAAGAGAACAGTATGCTAAACCTGGTCCTGAAGAAAGCTCTTTCTATATGTTTATGAAAGATACTTTGTCTAAAGGACTGAAACAATAAACAAGAGGTAATATGGATAGATTAGAAAAAGTATTATCAGATATTGGAATAGATGTTTCGTCTATCCCTAGAGCTTCTGACTTTAAAGTAGGTGAGAATACACTCAAAGATGCCGATACCTTTACTACTGCTGATGGTACACCAGTACGTATGAGAGGTATTAATGCCGCAGAGACTTCAAAGGTAGATCCTTCAAGGGGTGCCTTTGAAGGATCTCAACCAGGTGCTGATACACAAACAAAGATTGTTGGAGACATTGCTCGTCAGGGTAATTTCACCACACCAATTGTTACTGAAGAGGTTGATAAATATAACCGTAGAATGGGTGATTTAGCTGACCCTTATGGTAACAAATTAACTACCAAGCTATTAGAGATGGGTGTTGTTAATCCATCTTTAACTCCTACATTAGATCAAACTAATTCAATGTATTGGGGTAGAATTGATCGGCAACAGCGTATTAATCAGGGCCGTAAAACTGAGGCTGATTTACTGCTAGATAAGCTTAATGAAGAAAGAAATCAATTTGGTGTACGTGCAAAAGTATTTACACCAGATGCTAAATCTTTTGGTGCTTCTGTAGATGATGCTGGTCGTAGTGATTATTTTGCTGGTCCAGCTATTGTCCGTGAAGGTGAAGATAGAACAGGTAAGGCTACAAGTAATTTATCTACAGGACTGGATATTGGCTTTGCCCAAATGCAACAAGGTTTATTTGGGGCTATTGATCTTATCGGTAAAACTACTGGATCAGAATTCTTAAGTAATGTAGGTACATCTAATGTGCGTGCATTAAAATCTGAGTTAGAATCATTACCGTATCTACGTAATGCTGAAGCTATTGATGAGAAAGGTAACTGGAAACTAGATAGTTTCAGTAAGTTAACTGACTATTTAGTTGGTACTGCTGCCTCATCTGCACCTCAAATGATTGTATCTTTAGCTTCTGCTTTTGCTGCTCCTGCTACTTTTGGTTTATCGTTATCAGCTCCTGCAGCTATCTATACAGGTAATGTATGGAACGAACAAAAAGAAAAGAACGCTGGTACCGCTTTAATCTCAGGTATTACACAAGCTGCATTAGATCGTTTAGGTATTGCTGGTTTAGTTAAAGCACCTAACCTAAACATCACATCTACAGCTACACAAGAATTAGTTAAAGCACAATTACTAAAGAAAGGTTTTAGTAAAGAAGCTGCTGAAGCTATGATTGTAAAAGCTACACAAGCGTCTGTTAAAGACGTAGCTGATGCTGCACGAATTGTAGCTGCAAGACAACAGCTTGGCGCTCTTAATATTGGTAAAGCAGTTGGTATGGGTGCTGTATCTGAAGGCCCAACCGAAGGTCTACAAGAATTAGTACAATACTTTGGTGAGACATCTAGTTTAAATGTACCTGAAGGCGAAGAGTATTCTAAGTTAAAGAACCGAGTACTTAATGCTACTGTAGGCGGTGCGTTATTAGGTGGAACTATTGGTGGTACAGGTGCTGTTGCTCGTAACTTAACCTTCTCTGATAAAACAGTTAATCGGAGTAATGATGTCGAGTTCAGAGAACAGTTTAAAGGTAATGTTCCTTATGCAACTGAAGTAGCTAATGAGGCCTTTAATAGTAACCAAGAAGTTAGTTTAGATAAATTGGCCGAGGCTGAGGCTATTAAACGATCTACTCAAGGTATCCCATCTAAGTTAAGTTCTTGGTGGGAAGATAAAGGTATTTCATCTCTATGGGATAAGTGGTCTAACACTATTATGGGTGATAACGTTCATAAGAGTAAGTACACAGCTGCCTTAGCCACATTACTTGGTGCAGGTAATCCCCTTAATGGCTCATCTATTACTGATCAACAAGCACTATTAGAAACAAACATTCATAAGCATTTCGGTACCAAAGAAGAAATGGAATCTATGTTTAATGGTATGAATAGTAAGAATATTTCTATTCTATTATCTAACCCTAAAGTACTTGACTTAATGGAAAGACTTGTTCGTAGAAAGAAAGCTCAGTTTGCTGAGAACATGGATAATGTTGTAGGTAAGTTTGATCTTGATACTGAGCTAGGTGAATACGCACAATACAAAGATGGTATTGTTGAGTATGCTAATCGTATTGATAACCTAATTTCTACATATAACAATGCAACAAACAGTCAATTACGCTTTGACGATTTTGTTGAACAAAGACCATTAGATAAGACTGTTGTATCTAGATACTTTAAACAATTTGTTTCTGATCTATCTGATACATTAGGTTTATCTCAACAAGAGGCAACTAAGATTGCTAACTCAGTACTCGATAACAATAACATTAACTCAATGGAAGATGCCTTAGATGACATCCTTAACTTTGATGTTGCATCTTTAAAGAATAAAGATGAGTTAGCCAAAAAGCTTTATACACCAGAAAATCGTGGTAAGTTCCAGAAATATTTTTCTCACGATATCGTAGACAATGCTTATACATTATCTGCAAGAGGTGCTGCTAAGAATATTAATACAAATCTTATTGGTAAAGATGGTTCTAAGTTAGCTGCTTTAATTCAAGCTGCAAAAGATAATGGTGACATTACAGAACAAGAAGCCTCATTCATGGCTAAAGAGATTAAAGATTTCTTAGATATGCGTGCAGGTAAGTATCACCCCATAACTAATCCTTATGTTCGTGGTGCTTTAAGTACTGTTAACTTCTTATCTACTATTACTTCACTACCACTAGCTGCTATTAGTTCTACCGTAGAGTTTGCTCAGGTATATCGTAACCTAAATAAACCCCAATCTATTAAAGCTACTCGTATATTACTAAATACCTTTGGTAAAGAATTTGGTTCTTTGTTTAAAGAGTTAGGTGCATCGGTAACTAACAAAGGTACTAAACCAGTAGAGCATAGGATTGCTTTATCTAATGCAGGGTATTTAAGAGAAGGTGGTATTGCTCACCGTAATGATATCATGTCTGGTTATTTCCAGAAGTGGACAGAAGGTTTTTTTAAAGTCACTGGTTTGACTTCAATGACTACCATTACTCGTAATGCTAAGTTAGGTATTGCTGCAGATGCTATCAATAGCTGGTTATCTATTGTTAAGTCAGGTGACCCAACAGATCAAGCAGTAATTGATGCCAAAGAACATTTAGTTCGATTAGGTATTGACTATGATTACATGAATAATATTACTAAACATAGTATTGATTCAGAACAAAGAGTCTTAGACAACCTTCAAAGAGGTGCATACAACTTTATTAACGAAGCTGTGGTTATTCCTTCACAACTTAACAGACCTAAGTTCTACAGTGATCCTTACCTTAGATTGTTTACTCAATTCCAAGGCTACACATCTACTTTTACTGCTAACGTATTACCCAGATTAATTACTGATTTAAACCGTAAGGGTTCAGCAGATCAAGGTAATGCTGCAGCCACTATTGCTATGATGTTTGCTTTAGCTATGCTTGCTTTGTATATTAAAGATATGATTAAGTATGGTGAATCACCACCTGAATGGCTCAAGGATGATAAGCAATTCCAAAGAGCTATTGGTCAAATGGGTATTTTAGGTACTGGTCAACGGGTATGGGATACAGTATCTGATATTACCGGAAACGATAAGTACAGTAAGACTGTTCTTGGCGATGTATATGAAAACATTTCTAATCAATCACCACAACTAGCTTATATCAACAGGGTTAACTCAGCCCTCTCTGCCCAAGAAGGCAAAGAAATTGAGAAGGGTGCAAGGCTGCTTCCGATCTTCGGGACATCTCCCGCCTTTGCTAAATATCTTCAGAAAACACTCGGAGAGTAAATAATGGCTATTAATGTCAATGTACCTAGTCAGGTACCACCAATCGGTAATAAGTTCTTAGAACAACAACTTGCCAACCAAGCTGCTGCAAGGGCAAACGCCCAAGCAGAACTTCCTGTTAACATGCAGTCTACTGGTACACCCTTTCAAGGTAATGTACCACCTGTACCTACTATGCCAACAGAAGAGGAGTATCAATCTTTTGCTGCTCCTAGTTTCCAACAACAAGAAATGGAACCACAACCCTTTAATGATGTTGTGGATGTACAAAGGGAAACTCTTTCAGCAACTGGTGAGTTAACTCCTTATGATGTAAGGCTACAACAATTAGAGGCTGAGAAAGCAAAACAAGCTCAGTTAGCTCAATCAGTTAATATTGATTGGGAATCACAGCAAGAGCTACGGGATGCGTTCCCTGAAGCTGTACTACCTACACAAGCAGGTACTATCCAACGTGCAGCTAAGGATGTTGGTGAAGCACTGTCTCGTAGTATGGTTAGCCTTACTGAAGAAGGTAGTGCTACACCTGTAGACTTATCCGGTATGACTTATCTTAAGCAAGGCCTTGGTTTAAGTACTAAGCAAGTAGCTTCTAACATCACATTAGCTGCTAACATGATTGCACCTATGCTTGCTGGTGCTGCTAAAACCGGTAATGGTGAAATTCAGACTGACGAAAAAGATACATTTGACTACTTGGATTCTATTCTTTCCCAAGAGGGTGATGTAGCTATCCCAAAGAGTGCTGTCAATGGCGGTGTTCCCTTAGATGTTGTTGAACAAACATTAGGTAGACTAGTTAAAAGTTATGCTAAAGGTACTCAGGTAGATGAGACTAATAATCCATTAGACCCTCGTACCATGAAGGGTCAGAACGTAGATGCTCAGTCAGCTGGTGCTACTGCTGTTAACGCTCTTGTTGATGCTGATATTCTTACATTAGATAATGCACTCGATGGTACTCGTATCGTTCGATTAAACCCAGTATTTGGTACTGAGTTTTATTCTAATGGCCGTAACTTAAGACGTACTTTAGGTGAGGCTGGTGCAGGTATGTCTCAGACAGTACCTGTTACTGAAGAGGGTAACTATGCTGGTGCTATGCGTAATATTCGCAGAGGTGATAAACAAAAAGTTAACTTTGAAAAATTAGATAATGTTACTGAAGCTAAACGTATTGCCGGTAGTATTGGTAGGTTAGTTGGTCCCGGTAAGGCTTATATTGGTGCAATGATGTATGGTAATGCTCTTATTGAAGCTCAAAATAACCCACAAAACCCTGCACCATTCAGTACTCTTAATTTATTTAAGATTACTAAACGAGATGTAGAAGAAGGTAGCCCTGTTGTTAAGGATAAGTTAAATAACCTTGGTAAAGAACTTACTATGCTTGCTAATGCTTTAGCTCAAGGTAATCCAAGGTATACCCCTCATTGGGAAGACTATTCAGTACACCGCTTGTACAACGATACGTTAGACTTTAACGAACAACGTAATAAGTTTACCAGAGGTATTACTAATGGCATTGGTAATCCATTTATGATGGATAGTAATTATCATGAGACAGGTGTAAACAGATTTACCGCTGAGAAATACTGGGATAGAGTAGGTAACAAAGCAAGGTCAGGTAACTTTGATGTTGGTAGTTTGTCTTCACAAGAAAGAGAATTAGGATTCCTAATGACTCTTGGTCGAGTACTAGATGTTGGTCGTACTGTAGGTATGACTACTGAAAACATGACTGCTCCCGGTATCCTTGAAGCTGTTACTCCTAAGTTCTTGATTGAAGCTGCTCAAGTAGGATCATTATTAAAGTCAATTGTACCATCAACTAAACGCGATATTTATAACGCTATGGTTGATCCTCAAACGATAGATCCTACTAAGTTAACTAATGAACAGAAAGTTGCTTTACAAACTCTGCTAGATAACTCTGACAGAGAAACTTGGGGTTACGTACTACAGGCTTATGTAGATGCATCTAACTATTTGGATGCTAAAAAAGGTAACAAACCATTCCTACCTAAAGCAACTGTAGCTATCGATATGAACTCTGCTGGTAGAGCGTTCTTAGCTATGGACATTGGTGAGATGAACGTTATTGAGCGTGTTGGTTTGTTATGGGAGTCTGCCGACAGAGATGGTGTATTTGATGACACACAACCTGAAGGTAACCCAAGAACTTACTTCGTTGATGTAGCTAAGAAGCAAAGTATTGATAAAGCATTTGGTTTAGATCAACGTGAAAAGGCTTTAAAGTTTAAAGAACTGCTTAATAAGTATGAGAGCAGAGCATTCAATAAATCATTAGCCAAGAAAGTACTACTTACTACTGATTATGGTAAACCATTAGCTTATCACTTAGAAGAAGCAAGAGCCTTCCTTAAAGATCATCCCGATTTTACTGATGAATTAGTAACATACTATAACGGTGATACAGAAGCAGCTATCAAGGACATCAATGAGATCTTTAAGTTTACACTTAAGGATGTTGTATCTGAATGGCAATTTGTATTACCAAAGAAAATGGTTAAAGTACTTCAGATGCTTGGTCGAGTGCCACATCCTGAAGGTTTATATGGTGAGAAGATGAGCCTTGGTAATATGAGTCCTGTTGAAACAGGCACTACTGTTACAATTGGTTCAGGCGCTAATGAGCGTAAGGTAAAGCTTACTCGTGCTATGTTTAACCCATTAGCAGCTGCTAAACCAAAGACATTCGAAGATGGTACTGTATGGGAACCCGGTGAAGGTACTGCCGCAATTAATCAGATCGGCCCATTACTAGGTCAGTATAGGGAGTCTGCATTAGTCATTGATACAATGAACTATGTTAACGGCGGTAAAGATCCTGCCAAGATGATGTATATGTTACCTGTATTCGATAACTTTATTACAGATGCTACCAGTTATCCGTATGTGTTATACACTGCCAACAATATTATTGCACCTAAAGTATTTGAATGGGATATCCAAAAACCATTTAAAGAAGATTTTGAAAAGCAGTTAAGAGAAGCTTTTGCTGATATCCAAAAACAAGGTGAGATTGTTATTGATAGTCGCAGCCCTTATCGTGGTTTATTTGTTACATTAGATCGCGAGTATGGTTATATTCAGGATAGTAAGAACCTATCGCAAGCTCAAAAAGAGTTTAAAGAAGTATTAGATAACCCTAAGAGTGGTTATGTTAACCCTTCTGAAAGATCAGGAGCTACTGTTCTTACTCCAGCACAAGTAACATTACTTGTAAAAGCTGCTGTAGTTTATTTTGATATTTCAGGTCAACGATCTGCTAAGTCAAATAATGAAGGTGGTTTAAATAGCTGGATTAATCGTGGATTGGAAAAGAAACGTAAGGCTATGGACAAAGTAAAACAAAAAGCTAAACAAGGCAAGATTTATTTCATGACTTAAGCAAATAAAAACCCTACTAGGAATTATCCTGGTAGGGTTATTTTTTTTTTTTATTTAACTGATAGTAATTGATTATACATATCTAGTGCTTGAGCACGATTAGCTCCTGCAACTTCTTTAGCTTCTTCTTCAGTATAAGGGCGACCTGTCATATCGTTAACGACATTAGGTAATCCTGATACAGATTGTTTGTAAATTTCATTCATCACATATGGACCAAGTTCTTTGGTGTATAGTAGTTCATCAGGAACATATACACCTACATCGCGCATATCTGCTTGGAATGTATGGTCATCATAATTATGACCGCGTAACGCTTGTACGTTATAGCTTTTTAACTGAGACATGATTTAACCTTCCAATGTAACTTGGAGACACCTGTCATATAGTCTCCGATAAATGTTTCTAAGGCACCGTGACCTTCAGCACCTGCCTCTGTGTAAAGAATTTGAGCAGACATGTGAATGCTATCCAGTGCTTTAGTCAAGTCATCTAGCATAGCCTTATCTGTTTTTGCTTTATTATCTAAAGTAAAGTTAGATTCTTCGGCATATTCTTTAAGACTAGTCATACACATGTTACCCATCTGACGACACTGTTCATTAAGGTCATCGTGGGCAGTGCTTAAATACTCATATACTTCCTGCAATAATGTATGGTACTGAGGGAAATTAGGACCGGTAATATTTAAATGATATACTTGTGACTTAAAGTATACAATAAAATTATCACTGATCAGTGTTTTTAGTTTGCTCTGGCAGCTCATTATTATCTTTCTGTTCTTGTTCTACTTTCTTTTTACCAAAGATAGTATCCCAATTGTTCTTATATTGTTCTTCGTTAGTAGGTCTACGACCTGAACCTTTACCTGACATATTATTCCTCAGCTAGTTTGGTATTACCAAGCTTGTACCGACCGAAACCCATTTGCACTTTAATACCATTAAGTTCGGTATCAATCCAATAAGCACGATCATCATTAATGTAGTCTTCTTCTGTTAAGGGAGGACACATATCCTCAATATCGTGTTCGTTAATCATCGGCTAATAACTCATGTAAAGATACTGTTGCATCATTGTATTTTTCTGTATTACGGTTCTTACGTAGCTTAACTTCTTTTTGTTTGTTGTTGTACAACTCTTCAAATACAGAAATACTATCTGCGTAGTATACCCTTGCAGCTGCAATTTCAGATAGCAACAAGTCAAGTTTATTAAGTTTTTCTTTAGCATCTTTAGGATTCATAGCATAGAAGTCTAATGATACCTTACGACTACAATCAGAGATATTAATATCAATATCAATAGAATATTCTGTAAAGTTACCTGTACATTCAATAGCCGCCATTCCTTGCTTTTTATTTAAGAACTTACGGGAATGATATTTATTATTCTTTGACATTAACTTTACCTTGTTGATGCGTACGACCCGGACCCTTCTTAGTGAAGCTTAGGGATTTACCACGGGAATGTAGTTTAAGTAGTGTTTCGTCACCGAGAATAGTGAAGTAAAATTGTTGTGCTAAATTCATTATGCTAATTCCTTATATGCGTTTTCAAATACAGATTTAGGAGACCAAGAAACATATCCTGTATACTGATTGGTATTAGCTTTACCACCATCAGTATACTCTACTAAGAAACCTTCATCATCTGGATTTTCATCTGCAGGAACAGTCCATCCACGAAAATCATTGTACTGCTGGCGAGTCATTGGAGTTGCATTAACATATTTAATGCCAATATATTTTTTCATTTCATACCTTAGAGTTATTAATGGTATCTCGTAGTCGATTCGAACGACTGACCGACAACTTAGAAGGTTGTTGCTCTATCCAACTGAGCTAACGAGATATAAGTTGCTCCCTTTATTTTACTATGCGGGAGCTACATAGGACGCCTGTTCCGCAGACGACAACGGCACCTAAGGTAGGGTGTTTGGAAGCGGGTACTGGATTCGAACCAGTGATGCTGCGAGCTTATGAGACTGCAGTAGTGACCACCTTACCCGCTATTTGGTCTCAAGAACCGGACTCAAACCAATAACCAATGAATTATGAGTTCACTGCTCTAACCAGTTAAGCTATCTTGAGTGTTTTTGGCATACCCCGTAGGACTTGAACCTACAACCTGTAGATTTGGAATCCACTGCTCTGCCAATTGAGCTAGAGGCACATTTGTTTTTGGTGGATGCTCTTGGAATCGAACCAAGTGTGCTCCTTGGAGCGGAGGATTTACAATCCCCTGAAGTCACCAATGCTTCTCAACATCCTTTACTATTAGGAACCGACTAATTAAATAGTTTACTTAGTAATACTATCCCAAGACCAGTCACCTTCCATACCGTTAACTGAGTATTCAGTAACACGTTTCTCAAAGAAGTTATCGTGGGATACACCATTAAGAATCCAGTCTAGCCAAGTTAGTGGATTGTCTTTTACTTTGAAGTTAGTTTTAAGACCTAGTTGAAGCAATCTACGGTCGGTAATATACCGGATATACTGCTTGACATCTTCTTTAGTGATACCTTCAATATCATATTCAGCAAATGCTAAGTCAATGAAGTTATCTTCAAGACTTACCACATCACGGGCCATCTGATAGATCTTAGACTTGAATTCATCGTTAACTACTTTAAGATGTTCGTTACAAAACTCCCTGAATAGTCGTGAGTTACCTTCTACGTGTACAGTCTCATCTCGAATAGACCATTCAACAATAGTACTCATACCCTTCATCTTACCAAACCGTTGTAGGTTAAGTAGCATAACAAAGGAAGCAAACAAAGATACACCTTCGTTTAGCACTGATTTAGCTAATGATAGAGCTAAACCAGACTGCGTTGAAGAGTCGGACCTTGCCATAAAGTCGATCTTGTCCGACATTTCTTTGTAGTCAAGGAACTTATGGAACTCTTCATCAGGTAAACCTAGTGTATCATTAAGCAAAGCATAAGCACGTTGATGAGTACCTTCACGACCAGCAAAGGAACCAAGCATTACTCGTACTTCATTGTTCTTAAACTTAGGGATTAAGTAGTCATAATAGTTTTGCCCTACTTGTACGTCACCTTGAGTAAACAAACGAAGGATATTAGTAATAAAATCCTTTTCACTTTCTGTTAGTTTGATTTTCCAATCATTAACATCTTCAGATAAGTCAGCCTCATCCTCTGTCCAGTGGATTTCTTCGTGTTTCTTAGTAATCTCTACAGCCCACTCGTGATTAAATGGTTTGTAGGTTTTAGAAAAGTTTAGTAATGATGACATATTATCCTTCACAAGCTTTACATTCGTTATCTTCTTCGCTCACTGTTCCGGACCCACTGTCTCGAAAGTGATTATAGAGTTCATTAAATCCTCCAATATACTTTCCGCTAAGATAGATTTGGGGTAGACTTCTGACATCAGGTCTTCCAGTGATTTCAGCCGCTGACTTACCTGTTGTAGTAATGTCAACATAGTCATATTGAATTCCTCTTGAGTCAAGGAGCGATTTAGCCATTGAGCATTGGGGACAGTTTGGTTTGCCATAGATAATTGTTTCTTTTACTTCAGTCAATTTGTTTTCTTCTACTTTTTCAGAGACATTCTCTGCTCGTTGTTTAGCTTCAGTACGTAAATAGTATAACCCTTTAAGACCTTTATCCCAAGCAGCGTAGTGTACTGAATTAACGTATGCTCGATCAGAACCTGAAGGGAAAGCTAAGTTAACTGATTGACCTTGACACACATAGGATTGTCGATCTGCTGCATGAGTAATAACCCAATGCTGGTCTAATTCAAAGAATGTTTTAAATACATCTTTTGTTTCTTTAGATAAATCTAAATGTTGAATACTACCTTTATTAGTAATAATAGAAGACCAAACAGCTTCTGTGTTCATACCTAATGCATCCAGTTTCTTTTCAAGGTACTTATTTTTAACTAAGAAAGAACCTGCCCGTGTACGGTGTGTGTAGGCGTTAGCCTTATTAGGCTCGATACTAGGAGATGTACTTAAAAGAATACCCGAAGAAGCGTTAGGTGCAATAGCTAGTAAGTGAGCATTACGTTTACCACTACCAATCATATCAAGAGCTTCACCTCGATATTCACCTAACCAGAAAGTTTCTTTTTCAGCTTGCTGTTTAATCTTACTGAAGATAGCAATGTTTTCTAGTCGCGATTTGTCAGATTCAAAAGGAATCCCGTGACGTTGTAGGTATTCATGAAACCCCATAGCACCAAGGCCAATAGATCTCTCATGAATAGCTGAGTACTTTGCCCGTGATAAGCTATCAGGTGCGTTCTCAATGAAGTACTCAAGTACGTTATCAAGCATACGTACAAGATCCTCAATCATATGAGTGTTCTTCCATACATCATAGTATTCTAAATTAACTGAGGACAAGCAGCATACCGCTGTTCGATCATCGGATGTTGGTAGGTGAATCTCATTGCAAAGATTACTACCATAAATCTTAAGACCTTTACTTTTTAGTTCTTCAGGTAAAGCTTCATTAGCTGTATCAATAAAATTTAAGTAAGGCTCACCAGTACGGAAACGAGTTTCAAGTAGCTTAGCCCAGACAGTACGTGCATCTAAGAATTCACCTGTATTACCTACCTTAGGGTCAATCAATTCGTACTTACTACCTGTTTTAACCGCTTCCATAAATTTGTCTGAGATATTAACAGCGTTATGTAGGTTAAAGCACTTGCGGTTAGTATCTCCTGTAGGAATACGTAGACCAATGAACTCAAGAATATCAGGATGCTCAATGTTAAGGTAAGCAGCATAAGAACCTTTCCTTGTTTTACCTTGTCGGTAAGCAGTCATATCAGCATCTACTGTATGCAAGAATGGAATAGGACCGGGTGCTACATCAGATACTGAACGAACATCAGACCAGTGACCACCAACACCACCACCCATAACTGACAACCAACGTAGTTCAGATGAGTGATCAATTAAACCTTGTACGGTATCAGGTACATAGGTTAAGAAGCAACTGATAGGTAATCCCTTAGCCTTTTGACCGTCAATAGGTGCGTTAGATAGCACAGGTGAGGCAAACATAAACCATTTATTAGATACATAATCATATAAACGCTGTGCTAAATCTTCATCACGTACACCTTTGTATACACTCCAAGCCCATACTGCCCGTGCAAACACATCTTGAGGTGATGTTTCACCTTCCTTAGCATAGAAATCCATGATCATATCTACAGCATAATCTGTTAGTAAGTTATCACGTACATACTCAATTTTAATGTTCATTTGTTTCCTTATTGTTGTTAGTATTAGGCACCAACTATTACGAGATTAGCAGAAAAAGTATTTAGAATCAAGGACTTCTGAGATATCAAGTGTACCTAGGAGAGGTTGACTGTAACTAAAAGTATCCTTATTAAGCATAAGAGTATCTTGTAGGACATCAAAGAAGTTTTCTACATCATACTGTGCAATGAATGTTTGCTTAGTTACTTCCTGTAGAAAATCCACTTCACATGCATGGGTACTAAACGAATCGTGAACAGCACCAAATGAACCATTGAACCCAACAATAGTATTAGCCATGTGAGCAGCGTCATAGGAATGAACAACATTAGGACTAACACCAGACGCAAAACTACGCCGACAAGGTACACGTTCACCAGTCTCTTTGTTAAGTACGTCAACTTTAATAACGTGCATGACACGACCGTCCTTATTACCTTGAATACCTTTGATGGTACCTCGTTGTTTTCGTTCGTGTTGTAGATAAGCTTTATAAACGACAGGAAAGCCACTAGGAGTATGCCAAGTAAGATGATTCCTTCCACTATTAAGTTCATGTTCTGCAATCTTCTGTAAGTATTTAGTTGTTTTAAGAGGGCCAGCACATACTGTATTGATAGCTTGAATAAGGTTGTTAGCTAATTTATTACAGTCTTCCTCAGTAATGTTATACTTGACTGTAAAGCCTTCCATATGACAGTCATCATACATATTCTTAGCAATACGTTGTTTACCTGCTGAGTATGCACGAGTCATAGAACCACGTTTAGCAATACCTTTACGGATATGTTTCATAGGGATCTGACGATCTTCAAACCAGTCAGGCATTACCGTAATAAGTTCTTTGGCTACAGCCACGTAGAAATCTTTCTGGATAGGTGTAGGTACTAATGATACCAAAGTACCTGCTTGTTTATCCTTAGACATAGCAGCTAAGTGTTGCCATCCGTTATTACTACCATCGATTGGGATAGGTAAACCGCTGAAGTATTCTGTACGTAAGATCTTTGCTTTATGGTATCCAGCAATCTCGATACAAGCAGCCAGAAAGCTATAAGGTTTTTCAGCGTTATGCTCGATGTGTTTAGCACGAGCTGTATTAATAATGAACTCTAAATTGTGTTTAATCCACAATGCACGGTCATCTAGGGTCATCTTATCTACAGAAATAGTATCAAGACCTTCTTCATTGAGGTACTTAATATAGTCAGTAGTAAGGTAGTTTAGTCCTTGCAACTCGGCAATGGTATAAGATTTGTTATAGCATGCTGCGGCATGTACACATAACCAGTAGTATGCACGTTCATCAACTCTCTTTTTATTTCCAAATAGGAACAAGGCACGAGCCAAGTCTGAACCTTGGAATTCAAGGAATGATTCTGCGTAATATACTCGTCCTCTATAGTCACATGACACCTCTTGATAGAATGTTTTGTTACCTACTAACTCAGCCTTCTTAATGACCTGAGTGTACTCAAAGAACTTACTAAGCATACGCTGTAACTTAGGGTCTTTCTTACCCATAAACTTAGTACCATCAAGGTGCATAAGCTTCTTAGGTAAGTGAAGGTTTTCATGGTGAATGTTGTAGAACTGTAGTTCACCATTCTCATCTACTAGATCTAAGATCTCTGGTGGCTTGGCTTCTTTCATAGCAGACAACAAGGGTTGGTTAAGTAACCAAGGCTGTTGACGTAAAGCTTCTAAGCTACGAATGAAAGGTTTATCAAGATACTCATGGAATAGCTTGCTGTTAGTCCATCCTTTAATAAATGGATCTTTAGTCAATTGACTATACAAACCAGCGATAGGTAGCAGTGGTTCAAAAGATGTACCAATAAGAGTAGGTTTAATGTTGTCATCCATGTTAACAATACGGATTAAGTAAGGTGCCTTACGACCTTCATACTCGCGGAATATATCGATCAATCCGTCTTGAAGAAATGTTTCTAGAAGAAGATCGCCCAAGGAGAGGGTGGTTTTGATATCTGTTTCATCAGCACCGATAGCTCTTGCGATTCTTTTGCCGATAAGATCAGATGCGAAGGTGAGCTTAACTGATGCAGAGTGTGTAGCATTTTTGTTACGGATACAGTATCTAAGAAGACTGTCCCATGCTTCGTTAATAAATCGTTCAAGGTCATACTCCCATGTTGAATGATGTGCCAGAAGACGAGCACCTTCATTTTGAATCTTATCTGAGTTGAGGATGATCTTCGATACGCGTTCAGTAAGATATTGTAGTGGATTCATACTTCAGTGTTTAATGTTGAGGCAGTAATTATATGCTTGTTTTGGTGTCCAACCGTCACCAATAAAAATAACCCCAGGTTTATTGGGGTCTTGTCGTTGGCACCTCCACCAAGGAGCATGCCAATAGATGTGTGGTTTATAAATAGATTTCATTAATCAAAGTCTACAAAGCTAGCTTGTTTAAGACGACCTGTTTTAGAATCATAAGTAGTACTACCACAGTCACCGGTCTTACCTGTAAACCGTGACTTAAGTACACGTAGCTTAATAGTATTACGCATCTGCTCAGTCTCAGCAATCATATTACGGGCAAAGGCAATGATATCAAACGAGATTTGTTTAATAGAACCTGAACCTTTGATGTCATCAATAGAAGGTAAGTGGCCTTCCTCAAATGGCTTTTCACCTTTACGTAGGTGAGATACAACACCTAACCAAATGTTATGTTTCTTACACAGCTTGAGTAAGTCAGACATCAATGAGTCAATAGCCTCATTACCTGTTTTACCTTTAGAACCCTCAGACACAGCAATGGTGATGTGGTCAAGGATAATGTACTTACAACCCATTAAAGCAAGACGCTCCATCTTATCTACAAGTGATTCATCACTAACAGAACCTTGGTGATCAAGCAATACTAGTCGTTCATCACTGAATACTTCTTCATATGCTTTAAATTGTTCTTCTTCAGATACATTATCTGTAGTAAGATTCTTTTTGAGTTGCATACCAATAAACTTTTCAGCAGTATCACCGATAGATTCTTCTAATGATACCATACCTACCATATCAGGTGTGTTCTTCAGAATGTCTAAGACAATCTCTTTAATAACAGTTGATTTACCGCTACCTGTACCTGAAGTAAACAACACGATCTCACCGAGACGCATACCGAATAACTTTTCATTTAAAGAATCTAAACATTCAGGATAAGGCAGTGATACAATAGACTGTTTAAGTTTAAATTGTTCCCATACAGCAGCACCCTTAACAATACCAGCAGGACTCATCTCTTTGGCATTGAAGATACAACTCATTAGTACATCTGAGCTATGCTTAATTAGTACTTCACAAGGATCTTTCTCAGGTAGAATACATAGTTTAACTTTATCATAGCCGATAATCTTAGCAGCTTCTTGAGCAGCCTTTTGACCGGGTTCATCCATGTCAAATGCTAATACTACTTCATCAAAGCTCCTTAACCATTCACGTTGTGCAAGAATGAGAGACTTAGAGCTAGCCGATGGGACCGCCACCGCTGGATAAAATCGTTGATACTTATCGTATTGTGCTTGAGCAACTGCCAGAGCATCGAGTTCACCTTCAGCGATAATGATTCGTTTACCACCACTAACGGTGTTTTGACCGAAGAACTGTACATCTTTAAAGTCTCCGTGAATGATAAACTTCTTAGGTAACTGGCGTTCTTTGTATGCCACAACCATTCCGTCTTTAGTGTACGGATAGAAATGGCTAGCGATAGTACCATCTTCAGCATAAGAAACTTTAACTCCATAATGTGCTGCAATTACTTTCTTGATATCACGTTCTTGAAAGCCACGGGTATCATATGTTTCGATTTCAGATAGAGTGTGCATTGAGTAATTTTCTTTGTATGTGTTTGCTTTTACTTCACCATTAATAGGTGATGACTTGTTACAACTAAAACAGAAACCCCATTCATCTTCATCTTTATATGAGAATGCATCTGAGGAATTACACTTAGGACATGGTGCATGATACCATCTAGACATATTAGTTCCAGTATTCTTGATCTTCTTTTAACTCACGTATAGTTCGCCTACGTTCTTTGGCTTGCTTCTGTGTTTGTTTCTTTTGTTTGTATTGTTGTTCAAACTCTTGTTTAAAGTTAATGTACTCTTCAATATCTTTAGGTTGATTATGCTTCTTCATAACTCTTAGGTTTTAAAAACTTGACGGCTCCAATGTTGCCATTGTACCAGACACGCTTTCCATTAGGTAGTTCATCTCGTGATAAGACTTCACATTGCCATTGCTCATGCACTTCGCTGTATGTAAGATCTCCGGGACCAACGCACCATTTGTAGATAACAAATGTAAAAGCTTCAGATCCGTAGAGTTTAATATCATCAAGGAGTTCTCGGCAACTTGATAGGTATGTGCGCCAATCAGACTCCTTGCGTGTGACAGTACGGCGGCTTGCTCCGGGCTTAAGTTTTCTTGAGACACTTATTAGTTGCTTTCTTCCAATGTATCGTCTTCCTGTTTCAAGGTTTTCGATGTAGTAGATGAATCCAAAGGCATTGTCTGGTCTGTCTGTGAGAGGGTACCAGTGTCCGTAGTCTTCCATTTAAATTTCTCTTTTAGTTCTTCTAGTGTTAATGGTTTAAAATCATCACTATTCATTCGGATATAGATAAGATTAGCTGATTTGTGAAGAGCATGTTGCCATTCATTACCACATTTGAGCTTATAGGTATCAATTACCTTATCAAACATGTGCTCATAGGTTACATCCTTAAGAATCTTTTCAGCAGTCTTAGGGCCAAGACCTTTAATACCTTGGATATTATCTGTAGCATCTCCTGTAAGGACTTGTTTCATCAGGTTGTAGTAACCTTCTTCAGGTGTAACATGGTAAAATTCTTTCTTACGAAAGTTATAATGCCAACCGGGAATCATATCAAGGTCTTTATCGATGTGACATACTACGTATGACTCATCAGCATTCATAGCTAACTGAGCAGCAACCCCACAGTAGTCATCTGCTTCTGCTTCATCTGACTCAACACAAAAGTCTTTGGCATAACCATAAAGCATCTCAATACGGTCTTTTACTTCAGGCTCAATAGTATCTTTACGATTACCTTTGTAGTCTACTGCTACATGATATCGAAAGTTATTAGCACCCTTAATAAATACCAAACCATTATCTGCTTCAGTAGCTGTCATAATCTCTTGTAATGAGCTATCTAAAGCTTTCTTACATAGAGCAGGTGACGGTTGGACATGTGCAATCTGATACAGAATAGAATCTGCATCAATAATAGCATGTTTAAATTGTAGTTCTTCCATTACACAATATCCTTTGCATTAAGACCTGCAGTGTAGATATCTGCAATAAAGTTATCTAGTTCTTCATCATTAAAACACCAAGAGATCCCTCGGTACCTTGCTCCGTAATTATCATAATCACTAGGTCCAGTAATAATTCTGCTTTTTTTGGCTAAAACATTAGCTATTTCCATACGAATACTTTTAATAACTTCTTGTTTTAAATCAACAGTAGCTATCTGTAATAACGAATTGGATAATATTTGATCTACTTGTACTCTAGAATTTAATGCTAAGGTTTTTAAGTGCCTGAGTAAATCTGGTGTAAGTTTATTAGTGTACGTCTGCATATGTTTTTCCAATGTGAGCATCACCACCCATGCACGTAACATTAAAAGCTTTAGGTGCCTCAATGAATGCTTGAATAGATAACTCTTTTACTTCCTCAACGTGTTCATCCTTACATACCACAGCTAACTCATCATGGTAGTGTAATGCAAAGTAGTATGGGATATTACGCTTAATTAATTCTTTTTTAAGCCAAACAATAGCCGCTTTACAAGTGATACCTTCAGCTGTTTGAAGAAGGTAATTAAGTAGTTGATGCTTGCTGGACACAAATACAAGACGACCATCCAGACCGCGTACAAAAGCAAAGTCACTACCAAAAGTGTTTGAGGTTGCATTGAATTGTTTCTCTAAAGATTGTTTTAACTCAGCCATTCCGGGAATTGAGTCTTGAAACTTATTTAAAGCTTCTTGACCGGCCTTAGCATCTCGTTTACCTGTAAGGATAAGACCTAGTTTACCTGCACCACCACCGAACAAGAACGCATATAAGAAAGGTTTAGCTGTTTTACGACTAGTACCTAATACATCTGCATTTCGTTGGTGTACATCACCGTTAATAACTTCATTAGTGAAGTCATCATTACCGATGTAATGACAGAGACCACGCATCTGATTACCTGCAGAGTCAGCACCTACAATAGAAGTACCCGGCTCACAGATAAGTAATGACCTCATTTCTTTTCCATACACAGAATCCACAGAAGGTAGATTAGCAACAAGCTCATGGCGACACCTGAAGGTTGGAGTACCAATAGTCCACATACGACCATGAAGCCTATTGTCGGGAGAATTTTTGACAGCATCGATCCAACCTTCCAGAATACCTTTACGACTACGGATAGTATAAAACTCACTGACAAGCATAGCATCAGGACCAAGAGGTTCTAATGAAGATTCAGTAATCTTAGGTGACTTATTAACGAATTGACCATTGATTCTTTCAACGTTCCATTCATCAGGTACCCAACCCATTTTATATAACCATGACTTTACGACTTCGATTGATCCAACTTTTCCTTGTTCAAAAGAGATTCGGCAGTATGGTCCTTCAATAGGTCTCGTAGTTCGTCCCGACTCTTGTGGTAAATTAAAGTGTTTGACAGTGGCAACTGTGTAGCATCCGTCTTTTCTCCATGCCGGTTCTTTGTAGTCATCTGCTTTATCCATCTTGATACATTGCATACCGATCTTAGGTTCAAGAACAGCTTCAATGGCATCTAGTTTATTATTAATTTCTGTAAGTAAAGTCTGAGCAGCAGCCATATCAAACATCCAACCCTTATTACGGATTTCAGCTTCAATAGTTGCAAACTCCATTTCTACTTGAAGACCTTTAGCATATAGAGGATTCTTACGGATGATACCTGTTGCTTCTCGGATAAGCTCTTTGTATACTTTAACGTTAAGCTCTACATCTCGAATACAGTATGTAAGCATTTCATCTGAGTACTCATCGAACTTATCAAAGGGTAACTTAGGATAGTCAAACATACTACCCCAACCCTCTAAGCCATGTTTGTGTTTACGTTTATACTGGTTTGTTTGAGACATTACCCATGTATCTACAATCTGTTGTTCTTTTCTGGGTACCCAGTTAGCCAAATGTTTTAACACAACTAAATCATAACCAATAATGTTGTGCCCAATAATAACATCAGCGTTATACAGTTCGTTTAAACCAGCTGTAATTTCAGGACACCAAGGGTTACCATCTTCACTTACATATTTCTTTACTTCATTTGTATCTGGATCAATTAGTATTAGCATCCAGATTTTATTTACTTCAGGCATGAAGCCGTTAGTTTCAATATCAAATACGTATTTCTTTTTACTCATAATAGTGGTTCACAATACATACAGAAGTAAGGTACCTCTAGCATTCGAGCTTCAATTTCAGTTGGATCAAAGAAATAGCTCTCACGTTCATCTTCTTTGTTATACTTAACTTTAGGTAGCTTGATATTATCCCTACCAGTAAGATGTTGACAAGCATGTACAAACTCATGACACATAACAGCAAGGAATTGTTGCAGTACGTAACAGTTATCTTCCCAATTATTTAAATAGGGATCACGTACTTGGATCAGCATCTTATTGAGATTTTCTGTACTCCAAATAGTAATTCCATGAGAGGTACCTGAAGACATATCACTATCATATGGGTCAGGGTATTCGATAAAGCAAATTTGAATTACTACTTTTTCTTTTGTTAACTTAGCATCAAACCGTTCGATGTAATCCTCAAGGCAGTTAAAGAACACTTCTTTAACTTGTTTCTCTAAGTTAGCTACACATGATACCTGAACTTTAATGTTACTGAATTTATTATTTGTCATATTTAATATTGTATGCAGGTATCGCTTTAACGGATACGTTAGGTGAACCTAGCTTCTCAAGCTCTTCAGCCATAGCTAGGATCATGTTGTGTTGGGTATCATTTTGTTCTTCTAATAATGACAATTCAGAGCTAAGACTCCAATTCTTAAACCCTAACCATAAGAGTACAACCATATAAATTAGGGTATATAATTCGCTTTGTGATTCCATTAGATTAGTCCTGTCTTTTTGAGCCATTCTGGGTCGGCAAACCTACTATGGCTTGGAATGTCATTAATTATTACTCCCAAATATCCGAGGTATTCAATTCCTTTAAGACATTTATATTCGGACTGATACACCACACGAGTAATACCGCTAGCGTATATAAGTTTAGAACAATCGATACAAGGGGAAAGAGTACAATAGAGAGTAGCACCCTCGGTAGAATGATTAGAACGAGCAACTTTAGAAATGGCATAAGCTTCTGCATGTAATACAGGGTTAGATTGTGTGTCATTGTTAGTACCTCTTGCTGTACCGTTATATGAAAATGAAATGATGTTATCATCCTTAACAATGATAGCGCCTACTTTACGATCTTCTGCATAGGATTGTTCAGCGATTAATCCGCATACATTTAAATAAAAATTATCCCAATCTCTTTGGTTTTTCATATTGTCCTCGTGCAAAGTCATAGTCAGCTTCTAATTCAGAGATGGTATCTAAGATATAATCTAACTGTTCTTTTAGGTAGTCATTAAGTGGTCTTTCAAAGATAACAGTAACGTCTATAGTATCTTCTCTAAGTTCAACGATCATAATACTCTTTCCATTTAGCCCATGTAGTTAGCTTTTTGTCATAGCTGTCTTGAATAACGATATTGTTAAGACCTAATTCACGAGTTAATCTATGCAAACAATACTGTAGTTGACCAATCTCTTCTTCAAGCTTAGATTTGTTATCAATATTATCTACAGGACTAACAGTATATAAGCCGAATCGTAGTACCTTCATAATGTTCTGAGAGACTTCAGCACATTCTTCGGCTGTTGTGTATAGGGTATATTTATCCATTAGATTTCTTCTGTAAAGTGTACTTCACTGATGTCAACAATCGAGGCTGATTCACCTCGGCTACCGTAAAGGAATTCTTGCATTCCGTTCTCTATCATTTGATCTACAATCATTGTAGCATCGTCTTCGTCTTTGGCGTGTATATAGGTTACAATAGTTACTGCATACTGGGCCATACATTTCTTTCGTTGTTAGGTATTAGGTACCGACTAAGTTACATGTCGATGGTGTCACGGAAACCTAAGAAGATAGGGTGCCGTGGTTTATCTTTTACTCCGATAGGGAAGTGTTTGTACTTAACAATATATCCAAGCAGACTTGATTTATTTTTCCAGAAGTTATCCCTATCTGATTGGTCAAAACCTGAACCAATTTTAAATTCAACTCCGTCACGGGTTTTACAGATGAATGCTCCGAGAGTTCCTTTCCCAGACATACCAGATAATTTAGTTGATCGTTTAGTTCTTCCGAGTTCATTAGTTTCTGCGTCATTTCCATTGTGCATCTCCTCTTCCCAACCAATAATAACAGCTTCATCATCCTCAAAACGTTTAAGTTTAAAAGCGTTAGCTTCCTTCATAGTACAACGACCGTACTTATACTTACCATGTGGGTTACGAATAACAACACCTTCATAACCTTTTTCTAGGCAATGTTCTTCAAGCTCCAATAATCGTTCCTTATTATGGGCAGAATATGATAGTACCTTACGATAGTTAGGCGGCACATCATCAATACCTAAATCAAAGTACCTTGTGTTATAGGTGTTTACAGTATCATCCCACCAGTCAAAGTGGTAGAAAAAGAATTCACTTTCTTTATCATGAGCCATAACAAAAGAGTTAGTATCTCGATACACTGTTGGTGAAGTAGGATTACCTACAATAAGTTCACCATCCATACCTTCTAACTCATCACCCCAAAATGCAGCCCATTTCTGGATGGATTTATTAGGGATAGGCTTGAGAGTACGTGATAGTGCTACACCATTCTCAAACAATACTCGGATACCATCTAGCTTAGGTGTAACATAGACTGGGTAGTCAATTGCATCTAAGTCAGGTGTTTCGCGGGGTAATAGCATTGGTTTCATAGTACTACTTCTTCTGTGATTAATTGTAATTTAATTTCATCTAAAGTATCGGTCATACAATCTTCAAAGTATCTAGATTCTTTTGGCCAAGAAAAATAACTTCCTTGTAGATCTTGATACATCCATCCCCAATTTAACACACTTAAATATCTCAGTCCATATTTACCGTTACTAAATTTAACAGCATGTAACTTAAAAGGGTTGTATAATTTCATCAGAAATCCTTATCACACATACCAAACATTACAAGGATATTCTTTACCTCAGAAGGTAACTCAAATACCCCATCATAGTCTTCTAGCATAAGGTCTTTATTAAACCATAGACCACCACCAGACTGATCACCTAAGCGATCATGTTCGAAGTAGCCATAATTAGCTTTAACATCGATACCGATAGTATAGTTCTGAGTACCTAGCTGTGTGTTGAAATTGTAATCCATTAGTCTATCCTCAAATTATTTGAAAGATTATAATACATATTACTCATTCTAGTCTTAAGATCAAGTAACAGTTTGGTTTCCAACTCATACATTTCTTGCTGATTTCCATGTGCAAGGATACTACGAATGAATCTTGTTGGGGATTCATTGTAGTCTGCAAGGAAAGTTTCTGAGGATGCGATATATCCGTCATCAACACTTCCTTTATGTGTACCAATGTACTTTTTGTCATTGTCTTTATTGATCCATAAATAAACGAAAGCCTCACCATTATTACTGAAGGCATTTGTTTCTGCAGGAACTTCTACATTGTATACCCCGTTAATATGATCTTGCCAGATTTCTTTAACGTAAGCTACCATAGGCGTTCCTTTAGGTGCTCTCCACATGACAACAAAGGATGGTGATCCTTCATTCTCACATAGATAGTCGTATACCCATTTGTTGTATAGCCCGCTATAAACAAAGTTACCTATTTTAGCGCGTACCATACCTTTACCGGAGTCAGATGTGTAACTTTCAACTTCATTTACAGTACACTCGTAGATATCGAAGTACTTTTCTGACCCGGCAACCCATCGTTTAACTGTTTTAATTAGGTTCATTTTAGTTCATTTAGTTTACCGATAATAGTATTTTCACGTAGCAGAATCTCTAAGCACCGTGAGTACCATACTACCTTACCCATTTCCTGCAGATCAGCATCCTTTTTACCAAGACGCATCATATACTTATAGATCTGACCGATTAAGTGTGCTTTAAGTCCATCGAAACCAAGAATAAATTCCATACATTCAATGTACTGGTAGTTACCTACAATACCTTGATAGTGCTTGGGATTAATAGCATTGTTGATATCTTCGTTACTCACTCCGTTAAATCCTTTATAATACTCTTCCTCATCAGCCTCAATATTATATTGTTTAGCCATTTCGTTAGACCAGTGTGGTGTCATAAGATCGTAGAAATCTTTCTTCTGTTGTTGGTTAAAAGGTTTATACTCATCCATGTATTTAGGTAGTGCCATCAGTATACATCTCCATTCTCTTTAATCTTAAGGTCTTCATAGGGTGCTGCTACACGGCGGTAGAATTCCATTTTAGCACCCTCTAAGGCACCGATTACATCGTTAATACGTTGGTAGTTAGGGTTTTTGTTGTAGTAATTTAAAATTAATTCTGTAATAACATAATTAATTTCACCAGCGTTTTCGATATCTCTTCCTTCTTTAAAAGCTAAATCATCACGTTGTGCTTGTTTAATATAAGGCATTATAGGTACTCGCTTAAAATTGTTTCACAGGCTTTATCAACATCAGAGCGCCACTCAGTTACAAGTGACTCAAAGAATGGGTGGATAATAGAAGCATCAGCTTTAAAAGCTACAACAGGTTTACGTAACACATATGAAGCATAGAATACTTCCATTGCAGTACCATGTTTAGCTACTTTTGGGTTGTCAAGATTAACTAAAATAATATCTGATTCTTGAATATCCCGAAGATCTAACTCGAAGATACGTTTCATGTATCGTTTATCGAAGTTATGTACTCGTCTAGTTGGATCCAGAATATCGTAGCAGTCAGATAAGATATTAGTTGCTACAATACGCCATCCAATAGACTCAGCAAGAGACACATGTTCCATAGGACCGGCTAGATATACTGTACGTTGTTTCATTTATCTTTCTCTTGTTTAATAGATTCTTTTATGGCTCTTAAGATACTGTCTTGAATTAATAATTTGACTTCTTCAGTATCTAATTCTAAACTTAAAGTAGCAGAGCCATCTTCATGCTCAGTTATCTCAGTTATTTTCATTTATTATTCCTTAAAAACGTTAATGCTTTAAGTAAGTAGTCTGCCTCAGCATAGTCCATACAGATATAATTGTCTTGAGTAACGCTACTGTATGTAGGAAAATAAGCGATATAACCGTTACCAGTATCTTTTAGTTCACAAAGATTTTCTACATTAGTAGTATAACCTTTATGCGCTGATACAATACAGTATTCGTCTTCAATAAAGACTCGTTCGGATGTTGTTTCATCTTTATCTTCAAAGATAAAACCCATTTCTTCTTTCTCAGCAATAATATCTTTTACTTGTGCAGTAAGGGTATTAAGCTGATCAAGGATATCATTTAGTGTATCGTTCATTTAATATTCAACCATAAACCAATTTGAGCAAAAGCATATCCAGTCCAGATCATTCCGTTAGATAGCTCACCTTTAGACCATTGTAGAACACCTACTATAAGGTATCCTACTCCGGTAGCACCTACAATAAGGTGTTCAATAGTCATAGTTCTCCAAGTACCTTCATATTGTTAGCAGTAAACCATAGACCGCCTTGACTGGCGGGTCGTTGGTGCTCTACGTAGTCATCAATCTTTACGACACACCATACACGACCTTTCTTAGATAGATGTGGTGCTTCAGGTTTAGCACAGCAATGCCATCCCGGACGTACCGCAAAACCTTTTGTTGGGTGTGACTCAGCTTGTAACCATAGACCGGGATTAATCTTTAATTTACGGTTAATAAATAGAGGTCCATAGGAACCATCTTTACGTTTACGAAAGAGTTTGTAGGCGATCATCATTGTGGATAATATTTAGTTGTTCGTCTTGAGGCATATCGGAGAACCCCCAGAAGTGATTTTCTTTACAGCAACCTAAGCTAAATTGTTCTGTACCACAGTAACAACAATAAGTTGTGCTGTCAGACATGTATTCTTCATACAATTCTTGTTCTGTCATACAAAGATCTCATCTAAGAATACTTCAAGAAAGTCTGGTGTATAACCTAAGTAGGCATCAGCCTCGTAGTAAGCTTCTGTTTCATCATTGGCATATACAAAGAAGTTTTTAAAGGAAGATACAACGTAGTATTGATTCATGTTAAGCAAACCTTGGAGTTAAGTTTAAAGACTCTGTTTCAGGCGTAACAATTTGGACATCAGTCCATGCTGCAATATGGATTAATTCTTCTTTATAATAGCATACTGAGTACATACCATCAATATGTTTGAATAGATATACATATTGTTGAGGGTCATCCTCGATAGTGAAATAACTGTTACGGGGTAGTTCGTAGAGTTTCATGTGTTCTTCTCTTTGAGTTTGGCTTCGATGAGTCGATAGAAAGTTGCATAGCGGGGCAAAGCAGCTCGGCTGATTTCCCACAAAAGAGATTGCTCCTCATCCGTCAGCCCAACCCATTGCCGCTGTGCCGCGGGTGATCGTCTATTCCATTCAGCGATTGCCTCGGTATGCCACTCGCTTTTATCGGGGTACTCGCGGCGAACCTCTCCGCAACTTGCGCCACATCCACCACAACTTGCAACTCCCCATCGGTAGGTTTCCCCATCTGAAAAGTTCAAGCCAATATGACCGCAAAAAGGGCATGGCAAAGGTTGCCCCGCCACAAGCTCCTGCACAGGTGCTGAACGGGCTTGCTTGATGGCGGTGATGGCGTCATCTTTTGCTTGGTCAATGTATTTCTGAAAGCCATGCGTTGCCATTGTTGCAGTCAACGCATCCAGCGCCAAGTCGAGTGCTTCTTCAGTGCTACGCACTTGGTCTTTGGTCATGTGTTTTCCTTGCATTGATGTTTTAGCATGGGAATGCGTAGCACTGTGAATAGCCATCCAAGGTAGCCAACATTCTCCTCACATTGAGTGCAGATGTAGCGCACTTGTTCTTTAGTCATACTTCATCTTTCTGGTAAGGACGATAAATATACAGCGAACATTGTTTAGCAGTACAGTTAGTGATATCACTACGAATATCACCTACACAGTTATTACAAAAGTTTTTAATAGCTTGCATAGGTGAAGTTTTCTTTTGAGCTTTCTTCAGAGCTTGTTCTTCAATCCATGCTTCAAGAAATTTACCACCTTTCTTTTCAGCATAAGCTTTTTCTTTACGCCATTGTTCAAGGGCTATCTTGCCTTTTGCCAGTACTTCTGGATTCATCATACGTTTCTTTTTGAATAGAGAGTTTGTTTGCATAATCATGAGCCTCTTTGTATGAATTAAAACAGATTGCGTTTGTATGTGATATTTCTTTACCAGCTACACAGTATTGTGTTGGGCTATATCCTAAAAAGTATTTTACAAAAACAATATAGTGGTCAATATCAGGTGCCATAAGTACCCCATTCAGGCATGCGCCATTCAGGATCTACATAATCATCAGGGATATTCTCTGCTTCTTTACGTTTGTTATCAGCCCATTTAGACCATCTTTCACTTTTATCACCAGTAGTAATAGAAGCATAGTAGTCGAAAGTACGTGCGTTAGACATTAAGTCTTTGTATTTACTGGTATCTTCTTTCATAAAGCACTTAAGATCATATTGATACCTTGGACAACTTGCATTTGTTGCATTGCATGAAGCTCATGCCAAGGTTTCCAGTTAGGAAAGTGTGGTTGTAAACGTACCCAGAAACGTTCTACATCAGTCATTTTTCAGTAACCAAGAGTTAGAGATAGATTTGAAAGATTTGGATGGATCAGTTAGGTTTTTGAATACAAGTCCTTCACGTTTTGCTTTGGGATTAAGCATTGATTGACCTTCTGCAAAGGTTAGCAGTTCAGATACAGTAGTACGGTTATCAGTCTCATAGTCAGCGAATGTAGGTGTATGCTTAATACCTAGTGCTTCACAGATAAATTGCCTACGCCGTGGTGAGTAGTATTCTTGTTTATCAATATCAAAGATATCAAACACATAGAATTCAGCCTCAGATAGGTTATAAGCGTTACCTTGAATACCGGGACCGATAAGCTCACCTTGAATGGCTACATTAATATTATGTAGGTTAAGCTTTTCATGGATACGTAGCTTTATAGTTGTACTTACAAAGGAATTGTCAGTATCTTCCATTTTAAGTTCGTAGTTACGGGAACATACACCCATATGCGTTTCACCGTTAACTGTATTACGGAACACAGTCATTGATGAGCCATCAAGCTTTTCAGTAACTTCCCACACTTGTAAACCTTGTAGGTTTTCTAAAGTACGACCGTAGTTTTGGATACGTTCTTGATCAGTTTTAGGGATAAATGAAGGGAAATTACCTGCTAGTTTACCTGCGAGTTGTGCTGGAATAACAGGTTCCCATTTGAGAATATTTAAATATTCAGTTACATCAGTACCTGCAACTGGGTTTTCAAAGTCATGTGTTAGTACTGATTCTCTTGGTAGCGCTAAACCTTGGCTAATTTGACCTTTAAGTTTAATAGTACGTAGACGTTCACCCTTTACACCTTGGTATTCACGAGGCTCTTTACCTTTAGATAGGAATGGTGCAAGTTCTGTGGGAATCCACGAGTCGATTTCAAAGTAAACGCATAGATCGCCTACATTGAATTCACCTTTTTTAATAACAACTTCCCAACCATCGATAACAGCAACTTCAATTAGGTCGGCATTCTCGATAGGTTTTAGTTGGGAAATTACTCGGATAGTGGCTAGTTTACGATCAGACATCGAAGGCATCCATGTTAATAATTACTAGGTTTTTCATAAATTTAATAGATTCACGAATAGATTTTAGTTTACGTTTAGTTTGACGAGCTAACTCTTTATTGCGATTTAGTTCTTGAAAGAAAACAAGCATATATGGATTGTTTTTCTTGGCTACATCACACATTTCCCATAGATAAGCAATTTGTGCTTTATGGAATAGCAGATTTTCTTCTTCGCGCTTAAGTTCTTTGCGAAGTACATTGAGTACTATTTGTTTGTTCATTTGAAACTTACCTTATACCAAATGTAGTATATAACTACGATAGACAATACACCGAACATGGAATAAAAAGACCACTCTTATTAGGAGTGGCCTATAGTCATTTATTTAGAAAGGGATATCGTCATCTTCTGTGGTAACGACTGTACCGCCTTCGTCATCGAAGTCAACAAAGTTACTGTTCTTAGGTTCGTATTTAACGAGTTCAGTAACTTGTACTGCGGTTAGTGTCACTGCTGTACCTGATTTGGTTACTTTACCATTAGGTGCTTTGATTTCATAGTCTTTGAGCATAAGCATAACGTTACCTACAGAGCCATTACCGATAGTCTTCGGATCAATAGCTTCTTTAGCAGAGTTTACTACACGTACAGGTGCTGCTGGAGTACCGTCTTTCTTTTCAGCTTTCTTCTTCAGGTTAACAGCTACTGTACCTTTGTCGAAGCCGTCTTTTACTTTACCGAACTGCTCAAGTTCTTTGCTACGCTTTTTGTCAGCTTGTACAGTCAATTCCCACTGGTTAGTGCCGAAGGGAGAGACAGGCTTCTCAGGGTTGAGTTTGGCCCAGTGTAGAGATACACCTTTGAGGATTACGTTGCGAACTTCGTTTTGAGCGTTTGTGGTAGTAGTCATGATTGATTTTCCTTTTGGATTGATTGAAAGTTGTTTAATAAATGAGAGAGTATTATCAGTATTGTATGGCACTATTATTTGGTAGCAATATAGAGAGCAATACGGGTAGCGATAGGTAGGTCAGTACGGCGGTAAGTTTCTTCTTCGTTAGTCTGTAGTTGTACACCAAGAGCTGTTAATAGTACATTTGCATGGTTAATTTCAGCTTGTTGTGTGTTGTTACGATCATTAGCCCACTTATAGTTTTGTTTTTCAGACTCTAGTTTTTTCTTAAGCTCAGTAACTTCTTTTTGTAGTTCTTTATGTTGCTCATAGATAGATGCAACTTGATTATCATCCAGAGTGATGATAATAGTTTCGAGATCAGTACCTTTGGTTTCGATTTGAATTGTGTTCATGATGAGTTGGTACCTAATAGAAAGTAATATGTTATTACTATCAATAAGGATTCAAAGAATGATTAAAAAGAAATATGTTAAAGTACACCCTAATTCAATTAAGAATTTGAGAGTGATTACTAGCCCTGAGATGGCCAGAGAGTTACAGAAGAACTCTGTAGAATCTCGAAAGAGAAATACAGAAGCTATTCGTGTATTGACAGAAGAATTTAAGTGCAGTGCAGATGCTGTAAGAAAAGTCCTTTCTCAAGTTGATATCAAAGCTATCGATGTCTTAAAGATGTCAATGATGCATGCTTTAAATCAAGATAATTTTGAGGATGCAGCTCGATATGCAAAAGAGATTGCTGAGTTTGAACAACCTAAACTATCTCGACTTGAACAAACTAATATCAGTAAGGTAGAAGATTTGACAGACGAGGAATTGCAGAAGATTCTTAAAGAAGAAGGAATTTAAACAAGAAACCACATTAATTTGTGGTTTTTATTTACTACTCTCTATTAGGTACCGTCTGACTTTCTTTCTACAGGAATACGACCGATGTAAGTTACATAAGGTTCTTTGGCAATAAGGAACAAGTCACCGGTACTTGTATCATAGTACATACCGTTAGGATAATTCCAGTTATCTCTTACAGGCCAGATATCTGGTTTGGTACATGGATAGATAGTATAGATCATGTATGAAACACTTTCTTTATAGGTGTGCTATTGATAGCAGTAACACAAACAGGACAAGGTTTAGCTAACAGATACTCTGTACGTTTACCTTTACGAAAGATATGTATAGAGTGTGCTTTAGATATATCTTTACACTTGATGATAGCATCTATCTCTGCATGTAGATATATCTTTTCTGGATGACCAGCTTTCTTGGCACATTCTGCTTGGTAAGGATGAGTCTTTACATAGTTGTTTTGACCTATACTTAGAATGTTACCCTTTTTATCTTTAATAAGAGCAGTTATGTACTGTATATCACTCATTATCTTTAGTACGATACCTATTAGGAATAAACTTCTTTACACCTAACAGTTTACCATGAAGAAAGGTTTTTTGGATACCTGTATCTGGGTCATATACTACACGTATCTCAGATTTAACTTTCTCTTTGATACGTTTGATCAGATCAAAGTACGTATCATTAGTTGTATTTGAAGAAGGAGTCGTCATGGTATACATCCTTGGTTGTTGATGAGTAACAGTCAATTACCTTATGATCATTATTTAACTTGAGCATTACATATGGACCACAAGGACTACCCTCTGGGTAATTGAAAGTCATAATATTTTCTGTTTTAGACTTAGCAAACCTATCTTCAGTATGAAAGAACATAAAAGAGTAACAAGGTTTAACTCTGAACTTATAGTTTTTATTAGTAACTCTATATACATCACTATTATCTTTACTGTTATAACTTGGAATATCTAACCAATAACCCTCATTAAACCATTGAATATCATACCCTAAGACATATAACTCTACTAGTTCAGGAGAGGATCCCTCATATACTGTATTGCAGTTAATGTTCTTCATATATCTATTCTCTTTCTTTGTTACTTGAATTAAAGATACTTGTAATATAGGTACTGTTATTAATAATACCTATATTAATATTACTTGTCAGGGAAAGTTACCTATTAGGTACCGGCTAACTCTGTTGGAGGTTAGTTACCGGCTAAATTGTACTTACCTAGCTCGTTGTAGATTGCAGTCAGAACATCGTCATAAGGTAGTTTTGGAGCAAACTTTTTCTCTGTCATCATATCTTGTATATGCGTACCATAGTTACCTAGTTGATACAGAGTCTGTGCTTCTTCAGGTGTTTCAATAGTGATAGTAATAGTGATGTATATAGAGT
>Ga0247723_1000074_pt1 | contig 58778 bp, 104 predicted proteins | sample MSEWelMarce5H_FC_FD_189079 | JGI IMG/M metagenome (GOLD analysis project Ga0247723, IMG submission 189079) | Subsurface sediment microbial communities from gas well in West Virginia, United States - MSEEL Well Study Marcellus 5H_FC | ecosystem: Environmental > Terrestrial > Deep subsurface >...
TAAGCCCGAAGAAATCTTAGCGGTAATCGCTGAACTAAATAAACTCGGTAAGGGTTTCACTTATAACATTAGAGAAGTAGAGGTAAAGTAATGATGACTAAATGGGATACTATCCAAGCAGATGTATCAGATGCCTATGTGTATCTAGATGAAGAAGAGATGTATAACAAGGCTCTAGAAGAGGGCTTAGATTTTGGCTCTGATGAATACGATGAAGATGAACTATCTAAATCACTTACACTAGATTGGGATAACTAATAATGATTAGCGACGGATTAGAATTACTACTAAGCGAATATGGATTAGAGTTAGATAGTTTCTTAGGGGCTATCTATCTACCATGGCACACTATCGCTATCACCGCCCTACTAATAACCGCTTATAAGATTTATAAGAGAAAGAAGATAACTAAATGAATAGACTACTAACTACTATCGTGCAACTAGCCTTAGCAGTACCCGCCTACTATTGTGTGCGCTACATGATCGCAGACATGAAAGAGATGTGGCGAGAAACACACTAGGATAACGGCGTGTCGCCTTGACAAAGGCGGTGGCTGCCCCTAATCTTTTGCGGGGTCGGGCGTGTCGTTACGTGATTGTTATAAATTACCCTGGATTTTACGGCGTGTCGATTTGACAGACAAATCGGACATTTTGGTGTGATGTGATTCACATGACTTGAGCGTCTCATATCGTGGAATTACTGGCTAGTAGGTAGAAAATTGTCGGTGGCTTAGGCTATAATAGCGGTATAACGAAAGGAAGTGGCTAACAATGGCTAACTTATACACAATAGAAAACTTGCTAATCGGCAAGACTTACAACTCAAAAACTTTGCGTGGAGAAATTATCTCAGCAGAAAAACACCCGAAGGCAATTTGGTATGGAGAAAATACCGAAGCCTATTTGGTAGAAATCAACGCTGGAACTTTCCGCAATAAATTCCGCACAATAGCGGTGAAGGTTGGTGAGTAATAATGGGATACATTGAAATTTTTAGAGTAAATGAAGAAGGTGCTGGCTGGGTAGATTTATCCGAAGCCACACCCGAAGAAATCTTAGATTTAGAAATCGGACTATTTCAGGAAGGTGCTATCTAATGAATTTAGAAGAATTTAAAAAAAGCGTTATCGCTCAGCGTGAAGCAAGCAAGGCGCAGGCCTTGTCGGTGCTATCTGCTACAATTACAACTCAAACAAACGAAGGGGAAAACCTAAATGGCTAAAGTAAAAGAATACATAGAAATTATCGCAGCGAATTGCGATGAATGCGGTGGCGCAGGATTTTTATTCTGGGGCAACGAAAAAAACTTTGATGTAGAGCCTTGCGCTTGCGTAGATGAAATTGCAGATGAACTAACAGTAGATTGGGTAAATGACTAATGTATAAACTAACTATTGCTTATGACGGAAATGCGCCACTAATAACTGAAACTTATTCAGACGCATTAACCGCCGTTCATTCTTTTGATAAATGCTCAGACTTTGGCGACGCTAAAGAATACGCAACTTATAATTTGTCAGAGCCTAATGGTAAAATGCACACTAAGAACTTCTACCGAAATGGAAAGGTATCACAAAAATGATGACACGAAAAGATTATATCGCAACCGCAGAAATTCTAAACTATGTTAGCAATAAAACGCACCCCGCTGTTTTTTCTAAAATGGTAAATGATTTTGCGGAAATGTTTGCAAAAGATAATGAGCGATTTGATGTAAAAAGATTTCACGAAGCGAGTGGGTACAATGTTCCTAACTTCTCTTCAAGATAAAGTAAAACGCATTCAGGAATTGCGTCGCAGTAATGCGGCGCAACCTGTTCGCAATAAAAAAAAATACACACGCAAGATCAAACATAAAAATAAACTTGACAATTAGCGCAGCTGGCCCGCAATACGTTGCGGGGTCGGGCGTGTCGTTACGGGTGTGATCAAAAACACCCTGGAAATTTTGGGCGTGTTGCAAAAAATGTCAGTGGCCTGTGGTATTATTCCATTATCAACAAACGAAAGGTCAACTCATGAACGATATCAACTCATGCTACTGTACTAACTACTCTATCTGCACAATTTGTGCACGAGGCTATTCTAGCGAAGGAATGGCCGTGTATGATCGTGATCTAGCGCAAGACTGGGCCATGTCAAGAATGGCCGATGCAGAAATGGGGGATTTATAATGTCAGACCGTCCTGTTATAATAAACTGTTCCATATGCGATACGCCTACCGAGGGCCTATGGTTTAGTATTGGCGATGTGATAACCTGTGAGGAGTGTTGGTAATGAAATTAAAACGTTCTAACGATAGAAAGGTGGCTAACCTTGTCACAAAAAATGGAAAGCAAGCAGCAATTGCAAACACGTTCGGATTACCCGCAGGAAAAGACTTTTCATGTCCTGGTGCTACGTCTATCTGTGAGACTGTTTGCTACGCTGGGAAACTTGAAAAACTATTCAAGGGAGTAAAGACTAATCTCCTGCACAATTGGGAATTACTACGCAATGCAGATATGGATAGCATGCTGCTATTGCTTGATGAAATGATTGTTGAATTCGTCAATGATTGCAATAAGAAAGACGCTCCTAAGTTATTCCGTATCCACTGGGACGGAGATTTCTTCAATGATACTTATACATATGCCTGGAAGACTGTTATCTCTAATCATCCCGATGTTCAATTTTGGGTTTATACACGTGTAAAGTCTGCAGCGCTTATTCTTAAGGATGTTACTAATCTTTCACTGTACTATTCCACCGACGATGAGAATAAGGAAATTGGCCACGAGTTAAAGAAGAATTCTGGTATCCGCCTTGCTTATCTAGGAAAGACATTCGCCTTAACCGAAAGCACAATGAAAGAGTTAACGGGGAGGCCTGGCGCTAAGTGTCCTGAAAATATGAAATCTATTCCACTAATTAGCAATGCAGGCTCCGCATGCGTATCATGCGGCTTATGTGTCTACGGTAAAGCAGACATTCGATTTAGCGCAACTAAAAAATAAGGAGACAAAATGCAAAATCCATTCTATACAATGCCCCTTGGTTACATGAATGCATTAATAGCTAGCGTGACTGGCGATGAAGAATCTTCTAAGCTGGCTAAAGAATATTTAGCAGATGTTGATCCCGACACTTGGTCCGATTAGCTTGACAAACTAGATCAAAGCCCGCAACGTTGCGGGGTTATCCACAGTTTTACGAGAGTTATCCACAACCCCTGAAAATGTGAGGTTAATCACAAAAGCTGCGACACGCCGAGAATGGATTAGGTAATGTCGGTGGCTTAGTGTAAAATACCATTATCAACCAAACGAAAGGCAACAAATGAAAATCATCAGCCACTCTCTAAACTTCGTTACTGAAATTGACGAAACAAATCCAACTGCACAACGCTTACTTGCGTTACCTGAAAAGGAACAAATCCTTATGCTAGAAGGAATGTTAAAGTCTATCTTGCTTCCTAAGATTACTCCAGTTATCGACGAAGTAAATGAAGGTGGCTCTTGGGCTATTCTAAAGGTGGTGAAGTAATGTTATCAACTGCAACTGCGTTGCTAGACGCAACTAAAGACTCTATGTTCGATGAGGATATCATGGGGCTTGCGGGTGAACTACACACTCGCAGAAATGAACTTAGCGATGAAATTTTTGCTAAGTACCTATTTATGTATTCATCTGCCCTATCTGCTAAAGTAGCCGATAGCATAACTAAGGTATTGCTAACTGAGCAAGAAATGTCAGACCTATGCGCTACAATAGACGAAATGGAAAACCTATCCGAAACTATCCTAGAGGAGAACGAGTAATGGGATTAAACACAGCAATAGACTTGGCAGAGAGTTTTGACCTAGACCAATCTATTTTAATTCATCTACAAAGTAATCACTATCCACCCGTACCCGCATCAATGGTACAACCATGTATCGATGCTATCGATGCCTACTACGATGAGGACTATGATAAATTGATCAAACTGCCTGAGCCAGTATTGTGGAAAGGTAGAGACGAAGCACCCGCTTCCGCTATCATAGAGGCTCATCACCTAGACGCTTGGCTTCCTGAGTCTTACTGACGGGTAAGGGGGGTGTGGTACAAATCACACCCCCATAAACTACTAATTGTCGGTGGTATCCGCTATAATACTACCAACACCAAACGAAAGGAAACAAATGCTAGAAATCGGACAGACCTTCACAACAACACAGACAGGTATCACAGGTATTATCAAAGCCGTTGATAATCACCCAAGCGGTGTAAATCGTGTGCTACTAGATGTCAATGGCACAGAACGCTGGACAAGCGTATCTGCTGAATAATTCCTAATCGGGAAATGTCCTGAGCATGACAACTAAAACTGCTCAACCCACAAACCCAACGAAAGGAATACCATGTCAAGACAAATCACAGTAAAGGTAGCAACAGCAAAAGTAATCAAGGCACTAGAGGCTCGTCTAGCAACGCTAGAAAAAGATTACTCATCACAAGAAGCAAACGAAGCCAAGTATCAAAAAGCCCGTGAAAAGTGGCAGAAAGAAATTGGTAAATGGGCTATTGAGAACTTCTCAAAGGCTGAAAATATCAGAACAAATTATCGTCAATGGAACAACACTCTTAATGTTGATTTTGACATCATCACAAAGGAAAGCAATTTCCCTACTGAACCTGAAAAAGACTACGAGCAAATCCATCAGCACACTTATCGTGAGATGAAAGAGGACATCACAAATGCCCTAACAATTCTCAAAATGACAGATGAGGAAACAGTAAATGCTTCCACAATGAAGCAGATTGCTAAGTATCTCTAACTGATGGCAGGGGGCTAGACAAAATCTAGCCCCCAATGCTACAATAGTTATCCCTACTAACAAAGGAAACAAAATGCGTAATCGCTTTAGAATTGAAATCTATGACGCAAACAAAGCAAATGATTTAACAATGTACTCAGAGCAAGGCGTAGACAAAGAGTATCTAACTGAATTAGTATTCTCTAACCTCCGCCGTTTTAATGGTAAAGTTCGTGCCTATGTTTATGATAGCGTAAAGAAAAAGAAAATCACCGCAATGTTTCTTAATGAAGAAACAGTTGCTTCCTTAAATAAATAAGAGCTTGGGGCGGGATCAAACTCGCCCCATTTCCCAAATGTCCGTTTTGTCTGCCCCCATTCGTTGAGGGGTTTTCCACATGTTTACGACAAGCTGTGGATAACCCTGAAAATTTGTGAGATTGATCACATGACGCAATTCGGACAAATGACTCCTTAGACTAGTAAATGTCAGACCCCTATGTTATACTAATCAAACAATCAACCGAAAGGAAATCATGGCTCACAATCTCGAAACCGAAAACGGCGAAGTTGCATTTGCTCTTCGTGGCGCACCTGCTTGGCATAACCTTGCCAATCGTATCTTCAATCAAGATGAAGAAGTTACAACACAAACAATGCTTGATGAAGCAAAACTATCCAACTGGAATGTTCGCTTATCTCCATTGACCGACCACATTTCAGAATCTTGGAATGATGTATCAAATGCATCTCTTGTCATTCGTGACAACCCATTCAATAAGGGAATCGATGTTCTTGCAACTGTTGGCAAACGTTACAAGCCTGTGCAGAATGAAGAACTATTTGCATTCGCTGATGCAATTCACGATGCCAATGCTGATTGCCGTTGGGAATCTGCGGGTTCTCTTAAGAAAGGCAAAGTTGTATTTGGTACTGTAGATATTCCTCGCACAATGGTTCTTGACCCACAAGGCGCCAATGACCAAACAAAGTTATATCTAATCGTATGGACATCACACGATGGTTCTGTTGCCGTTCAAGCAGCGGTTACACCTGTTCGTGTTGTATGTCAAAACACGCTAAACCTTGCAATGAAGAATGCTAAGCAATCTTTCAAGATTCGCCACACGCAATCTGTTGAAGGTCGCATTCAAGTTGCTCGTGAAACTCTTGGGCTTGCTCTTGGTTATTTCGATGAATTCGAAGTTCAAGCAAAGGCTCTTTATTCACAAGCAATTACCGATGCTGAATTCTCTAAGTTAATTCAGACAATCTATCCTAAGCCTGAAAAAGATGCTAAGGGTGCATTGAAGAAGTGGGAAAATAAAGTTGTTCTAATTGACGACCTTTATCATAACTCACCAACCAATGCGACAATCAAGGGAACAAAGTGGGGTGCATTCAATGCACTAACTGAGCGCCTTGATTACTACCGCTCTGGTCGTGGTAATTCAGAATCCCTAATGGCGGGTGCAAGTGGTTTTGACCCAATCTTAACCGCAGAAAAAAATAAGTTGTATCGAATGGTTGCAACTTTCTAAATAATAAAATCCTGAGCAAGATTTAAAACTGCTCACCATTTGGTCCATTAGCTCAGTTGGTTAGAGCGCTACCCTGTCACGGTAGAGGTCGACGGTTCAAGTCCGTTATGGATCGCCAGGTGTATCAAAATGTGAGACGCCCCCAAGATTGAAGGCAGGATTTTTGTGTTACGAATCACAAAAAAATTACCCTGGAAAGCTATTGTAAATGTCAGTGGCACCCACTATAATAGCGACATGTTCAAATCATATTGGTATGTGTGTACATCTTGTGATGCATCTATTGAGATCGTATCTAAGGGAATACATTTTCAGGACCCGTCCTGTAATTGTTCAGACCCAGCAGTTGTATGGTGTCAGACCAGTGTGGTAGAATCATCCACTAACCAAACGAAAGAGGAACAAATGGAAGAAACAACATATGGAGCAACAGTAACACCTGCAGTAACCGTGCCTGACACATACAATCCTAATCTATTGGTAACCTATAAAGTTATCCACGGATATTCAGATGCAGAATACGCAACTGATAAGGTCACATCAATTGAATGGGACTTGCACAATGCACGTCAAGCACAGAAGCGTAATGCAGTTTTTCAAGATAAGATTGATGCAGTCAAGCAAATTATCTGCGAAGCATATGCAGATTCACAAGACCAAGACACATTGCGTGAAATTGCTGAAGCGCTTGATATTGAACTTGTCAAGGAAGTTGAGTGGACTGCATCTATCGAAGTTAGCGGAACATATTCATACAACATTCTTGAGAATGATTACGAGTTAGACCTCGAGTCAGATATTACAGATGCAATCTTTGCTGATTCACATCACGGAAACATTGAAATTAATGACCAAGAAGTATGTAATGTTAGGGAAGCCTAATGTATTTTGAACTAAAGGCACCAAACCAGTTGGCCCTGCAAGGGGCCTTCTGGGAAGCCGAAGTAGTTGGTCTTGACCCTGAATTAAATTCACAACCATTGACATTCAATATCGGAACTGGTAGCATAGAGAAGGTGAGTCGCATTCGTGATAAGTATAACTTAGTAGAGTCATACACTAGCGATTACGAGCCAACAGGATATACAAGGAGATAAAATGTCAGACTATAAAGATGGTTTCACAGATGGCGTTAAGTGGGCTAAGGAAGACTTAGCAGAGCGCCTACGTGAAATTGATATTATGGATATCGATTCGTGGATGTTAGATAGACTAGCAGATATGATAGAGGGCGGAGATCTCTAATGGAAGATTTAACTAGATGGATCGGCTGCGATCAATGCGGGACAGCTCAAGCAATGTATCTAATTAAACTAGTAGATGGTGAGCTGTACTTTTGTCACCACCACTATAATAAAAACAAAGAGGCCCTTGACAAGGTTTCATTTGAAATGATAGAATTGAATAAAACAGAAGAAGTACCTCAACTAGAAACGGCGGAAATATAATGGGAGATAGAGCAAACTTTGGATTCGTCCAACCTAATGGAAATACAATTGTGCTATACGGTCACTGGGCTGGATACAACATGCTTGGTAAGTTAGCGGATGCTGTAATCGCTGCTCGTCCAAGGTGGACCGATACATCATATGCAACACGTATTGCTATCAGTCAATTAATTGGAGACCAATGGAATATGGAAACAGGTTGGGGCCTGCAGGTAAATGAGCGCTCTGACAATGAACATAAGATTGCAATCGTAGACTTTGAACAGCAAACGTTTTCTCTTCACGAGGAAGACGACTTTAGAAATCAAGACAACAAAGTTCGTGGAATGAAGAATGAAGCAATCTTTACCATGGACCTGTCAGCATTCTGCGAGAAGTATGCATTGGAAAATATCTTAGTCAACTAATATGATATAATATTGATAGGCCTGGTGCCTATTCATATGAGTGGTGCATCTACTCAAGATGCTAAGTAAGGCAGGTTTTTCCTTTCGTTGAGGTCCTAGCAGCCGCTCCTTTAAACCCCCGTGTATTACAGTCCACGGGGGTTTATTCTTGCCCGCAAAAGCTTGAGGGTAAAATATTCTTCTTACGGAAGTCAAATAAATTTCCCAGGAATTTCAGCATATGAGATCATGTGGTGTAGAACACACCCATATAGTATATACAATGTCAGTGGTCTAATATATAATAAGAACATATCAGCGAAAGGATATAATATGCCAAACTGGGTGTATAACACATTAACTATACAAGGACCAAAAGAACAAGTAGATTCAATTAAAGATAGATTAAATGCTCCATTTACATTAGCACAGGAGACATTTGGTATGGGTGATATTTCTTCTATGGGATTTCCTACTAAGATTATTCAGGTATCTTATTCTAATCCCGTTTTTTCTTTCAACAATATCCATTCATATAAGGATGACGGAATTACTGATGAGGAATATGCCTGCCAACCTAATCGTGGTGATATAGATATTCAGAATGACCCTGATTGGTTCCGCAAATCTGTTGAGTTTGCTAAGACTCAGAAGGATTGGTACTCTTGGAATAATTCTAACTGGGGAACTAAATGGGATGTAGCCGTCCGTGACGGAGATGAATATCCAAATACAGAACTAATTGAATATAAGTCAGAAGGTGAAGACAACTGGGTTATATATAAATATGAGACTGCATGGTCACCTGCTGTAACTATCTTAACTAAACTAAGTAATCTTGTTCCTAACTGTGTTCTTACTTTAGAATTTGAGGAAGAGACAGGTTGGGGTGGTGAATATGAAATTATCAAGGGTGAAGTAAGAGAACTAATGGAATGGGAGAATCGTTGTTATGCTTGCCAATCTTTTGATACATTGAGTTACTGTGAAGATGAATGTGGAGAGTTCTGCTCAGAATGTAATCAAGGCTCTTGGCAGGATGAAGAGGCAATGGCAAAATGTCAGACCCACATGGTACTATTGGAATCTACAGAAAAGGCGGAAGTATGAGTTTCTTAGAAAACGAAAACCAAATGGTGATTGACGCTGAACTGCAAGAAATTGCAGAACAGTTATTAGATGACTGGATGAATTCTAATTTAGATGAAGGTCAGTTATATGCAGATTGGAGAATTGCAGACATGTCATCTAGCAATTATCTCAAAGGTAGGTTTAATCAACATTATGATTTAACACCTGATAACCAATACTATCTAGAATTTGATGAGGAGAAATAATGTTAGGGTATACGCAGAAAGATTTGGCAGATATGACCTATGGGGTCTACCAAGCTGACCTGTTGGTCAATGCTGATGAAAATCCTGCAATTCATAATTATTTAGTTATGGCTCATGATTTCTTACAGGGCTTGTGGGCAGAAGGGTATTTCGATCATGTCTAAATCATCTTACTTCCTAGAATATATGAAAGTTCATTTAATTAGTCTTATACAAGATTTAGATAAAGATTTGAATGTTGAATCTAAGATTAATATCCAAGGACAAATTATGGCAACAGAACATTTGTTGTCAGTGGCTACTGATATAATGAATTCTTCTAACGAAAGGGTATATGAATGAGACATACTGAACTTCCCGTCCATTTACAACGAATGGTAGACGCAGAGGTAACGGGGCTCGACATCATGCATGGAGAACTAAAAAACCTCATGCTTCTTGGAGAAAAGGAATTAGAGCGGACCTTGATAGCGGAACAAGAATCAGGAGAAGCAATGGATTCTATGGAACGTACTTATGCAGAAGGATATCTAGACGCATTAGTATCTTTATATAAACTAACATATGATTTATCATTTGCCATTGGGGGAAAAAATGAGTAGTTATGAGCCAAGCTTGGAAATCCTGGAAGTTAATTACGGCTGTTCTCCAGGAGGTGTAGATACATTTGAGGTCTATGATAGATCTGAGATTGAGCCTGTACAAATACCAATATATGAGACAGAGTCCTTGACCGAAGCGGTCCTATTCTGTTACAATTTGGGAAAGGACTTTATTGTTCGAACATTAGCGGAATGGGAAGAACGGGAGTTAATGAATGCCTAAATACAGAGTCTTTGGAGTTCAAGAAAAGAATTACTATGCAATCGTTGAGGCAACTGACGAATATGAAGCATGGGACATAATCAACGGGGACAAAGTCTTCCAATGGTTTGCAATACCTACAGATAAAACAATCGAACCTACTGAAGTATATGGGGAGTATGATGAAGCCTGATGACAAAGATAAACTAAATGAATGCTTAAAGATTCTAGATTCCACCGACCTTGGCTTGTCCCTGGTTTGGCTATGGACCTGGTCTACAATTAATAACATCTTTGAGGATGAGACCTACAAGCAGAACTGCACCATAGATGAGATGTGGGACCACCTCTGTGAGGCTGTGGAGGCAGGCCAGGGCTTCTCTCTAGAGTACGGGGCAGAACAACATCAAGACGACGTACTTGAATGGATGATGAATCGTGAATACATTGTAGACACAATGTTTGAGGAAGACGAGGAGGACGAAGATGAGGATGAAGATAAAGATGAGTGATCAATATGTCGACTCTGTCCTTGCAGAGGCCCAACGGCTTCTGTGGGGCGGATCTGAGACAGAGAACATTGCTGCACACAACCTGATAGCAAAGCTTATTAAAGACAGATTACCTGATGAAGAAGTGGAGTAGATTCTACAAAACTATAGATAAGCAGATCTATGTTTATTTAAAGAATGAGGATCCTGACACATATAAGGTACATGCATATGGGATGTCTAGATACTATAAAGGCGAGGACGCAATTCAGCAGCTTATTAAATTAGTTAGAGATTTAGGCGATTGTGATCTAAATGAATCTTTAATTAAAGAAGCAAAGAAAGAATTCGTGGGGGCGTAAAAAGCTTGTTACGAAACAATTAAATATCGGCTGGAACTATTGACCAAATCGGCAATAGTTGATATACTAATATAAAACAATATCTCGAAAGGATATACTACTATGACAACAAAGCGTGAATATCTAAAGTCACAAGGAATTACAGTTGGTGCCCGTGGTCGTTTCTCAGGAGCTGCAAAGGTAGCTATTGATGAGGCCCTGAAGAAGGGTGTTAGCTTCACAGCTGAGAAGCCTGCAGCAAAGAAGTAACACATATAGATCGGAGGGGCTGGTTGACGAGAGTTGCCAGCCCTTCCCCAATTTGGTACAATACTATAACGAAAGGCGGACTATGAGTAAAACACCAGAAACAAAAGTAGCAGAACAACTAATCAATCTAACAGAAAGCCATTGGTTCAATCCAGCAACGCTGGGTAGTTATATGGCAGACCAACCGCTATATACTATTGACCGAGTTATGGAAATGCTTGCTCAAACAGTTCATTATCTAAATAAGAGATATGGACAAGAGCAAATCAATGGTCGCACATCAGAAGGTCTATTGCTTGCTAATAAATTAGACATGTTAATTAAATCTATTAAACATACTGACAATCTTCAACTGCCGAAGGCACCTTCTAAGATAATTGGCGGGATAAAGAAAATGGATCCCTCCCTCAGATACTCTCATATCAGAGAGACCAATAGCCAAGTACAATAGAATAAACATATAGCCCAAATTATCCACAGTCTTATCCACAGGCTGTGGATTTTTTGTGGACAAAATTGGGGGCAGCTTTTTCCTTTTACGAGAGATCTAAAAATATCCTGGAATATCTGAGAGAAATGTATATATATCTTATTAAACATTATATATATGTCGACAAATCTATATAGAATTTAATAGAATTGTGGGCAAATTTTCCCGTTTACGGGGGCATATTAAATACCCCTGAAGCCTACAAATGTCGACAAAATGCTTGACAAATTTGCACGGATGTGCATCTATTGACATAAATGGAGCAAAATGGTATTAAGTGGGTAATTGTGGAGGGTGTTCAAATACACATATGTATATATGTCGATATATTGATAGTGTGCTGGAGGGAATTAATAGTATTTACTTTGGTAGATATCCTGTAGATATGGCTCTAAAAAGGCTTATAAGAGGATTTGAGGGGGGTCTGAGGGGAAGGGGATATAGGAGTTAGATGCTATTTTGGATGCTATCTCAGCAATTTATAGAGGCATGTTAATCATGCATTATGGCTGAGTTCATCCAGATATCTCCATCATTGTTGATCGAGTACTTTAGAATCATTGTCTTATTACACTTTAAGCATTTAGGTAAGAAGTCTAACTCTCTACTTAGCTCTATATTCATCTCTGATCTATCTGACATACATAGGAAGTTATAGGTGAATATGGGATCTATCTCGCCTTCCCGCCCCATTATCGTAATGGACTGATGAATGGCGTTATTGGCCCATAGTCATCATCATCAGACCATTTGCCTGTAGCAAAGCCTGATACTTTATCTAGTGTATTAAATAATGTATAACAGTCTGAACATACATATGCTGATGTATCTAATCTAGTAATTAATCTTAGTTGACTAGAATTAATATCTATCTTACAGTGAGCACATATTGAATCTTTAGCTAATCTTTTATGTGAACCATCACATCTAGGGAATATGCTTGATTGATCACATTTACATAATACCATGGTCATCTGCTTCCTTAAGCCATTGATCTTCCCATAGACCCATTAATGATTCATTGCCAATATCATCGAAATAGTATCTCTTCTTATCTGGGTTATAGGTCCATCCATACCATTTGTCGCCTTCCGACCAAGTTAGGTTAGTTGGACCCTGTTCTTTATATTCTGATAGTCTACGTAGCAATTCGTCATTCTCTCTGACTACCGCCTGAATCGCCTCTCTGAGGCGCTTGGGCCGCATGAGATATTTCTCCACAAAATTAAATAACATGTTCTCTCTTTTCGCCGCACTTTTCGTTCGCACTAATTGTGTCAATATTCTCCCATATAAGAGTAGGTATATTATCTATTACTTGGTACCTTGCTTGGTATCCTAAAGCTTTCCAGTCCATCTGCATAATACTTCTAGGCATTACCATCCCCCTAAACAGCTATTAGAATGAGTATGAAGGCTACGCTGTACTAAGTAGGATCCTTTGGTGGGTGCAAAAAGCTCTGTACCACATGCCCCACATCCGCCAAACCATTCTTGTGCAAAGAAATCATATGTCATTAGTTACCCTTAACTGCTAATACATTCTTTGAGTTAACAATTAAATATTTAGTTCCGTCTTCATCTTCGATCTCATCTCCGCCGTGTCTAGGGTAGTAGACTATATCTCCAATATCAAGGCCGTTTACAGGAATAAGGTCTCCCTTATAGTTGTATTCCCCGTCTCCAATATCAATGATCTCACCCCTTTTTAAGGATGTATCAGCAAAAGCTGCTGATATAACCAAACCAGACGCAGTTTTTTTATCTGTTGCTTCTTCTTCTTTGATCAGGATCATTCCACCATATGGCTTTATCATTTTTTCCCCTTTGTTTTTGGCATTCTATCTTCAATTAGATTAATAACCATATCAATACCATCCGCATATGCTTGAGCATCATCCTTAGCCCACATTAAATTACCCTCAGCATCAAATGAGGATCCACGATAGATTAAGTACTCAGCTTTCTTAATTAATAAAATCTCTATAAGTTGTTTACGCTCTGCCGAAATTGACTTGGTGCACCCACTACAGGGACATAACCAGTCTCCCCTACTTGGTGTTTGTGTTGGATCTGCCATTATCGATCTTCCTAGTAATTACTGGACCGTTCTTTAAGTTCCAGTCTTCCTGCTCTTTAAGCTTTTTACGCTTTTTTGCAGCCCCGCTCTCAACCTTATATATGGCTGTGTTTAATGTCATATACCTATAATACAATTTATGTGAAAGAATGTCAATGCTCCCAGACATAGATTCGAACTATGATTCACGGCTTCAAAGGCCGTTGTCCTGCCGTTGGACGATCTGGGAGTACCTCTGGTTGGATTCGAACCAACGCTTGCACGATTTTAAGTCGTGTGCCTCTACCACTGGGCTACAAAGGCTTGTGTTATTTTTAGTATAGAATATTTAAATAGGTGAGTCAAGTATTTCGTCTACCGCATCATCAATTGTGCGGGGATGTTCTTTGGTACAATTACCACAATCTTTACACATTATTTATCCTTAAATAAATATAGCCCCATATTGCATGGGGCCATATTTTTATTCAGTTATACTTTTTTAGGTCTTGTTTTCTTTGGAGGCTTTGGTCCCAAGCTAGTTTCTCTACGGATGCCATGTCGATTTTTATCAACCTTTAATCCCGATCTAAATCCTTGTTTTGGGTTTTTTCTTGTTGCCTCTTCACTTGTTACAGCTCCTGCTGGTGTTGGGTTTACTGGCGAAGCCATCCCTGTTCCATTATCGCTCATTAATAAATTGTCTTGTCTGCTCTGGAGTTGAAGTCATGTTTAAAGTTAAACCTGAATCTCCATCTCTTGAAACATCAAGGATTCCGCCAGGAATATTTACAATCCCAGCCTCACTTCCTAATGCTTCGCAACCACATTCAATACACATGATTACTTAGGGCCTTGTGCTGTAGATTGGTTTGATACGTCTTTTGCTGGAAACGCTGGCTTTGGATCTGCAGCGTACTGCTCTCCAAGGTTATGTGTTCCTGCTGGCTTTGTCTCGTTAAATCCTGTTAAGTTTAATCCGTCTGACATTTTATTTCTCCTATAGGTTTTTAATTTAGATGGTTCTAGAAAGCCACCTATACGACCATTATAGCATTTTCTGTATTAGGACCTGTAGACCTTATCCCAGCATTTATTGCACATCTCTATAATTGTTCCTACGCTATTGATGCCTAATTTAGCCGCCTCATTTGAACATCCATCAACTTTACAGTTATCGTTAAATTCCATTATTTTGCAGTATTAGACTTCACGCCTCTATAGCCAGTCTTTTTCTTATTCATTGATCCTGGTACTTTGCCGCCTGGACCCTTGTGATTGGCTTTTCTAATTTCTAAAGCTTTCGCAATCTTATTGTGATGTTTTCCCATAACTACCTTTCAAATATAAATGGGGCAGGATTATTCCTGCCCCATTTAATTAATTACTTCTTGTAAGCAACCTTTAGCTTAGGGAACTTGCTGTTCCATTTCTTAGCAAGAGCATTATATTCTTTAATATAAGTTGCCTTTGCAAGATCTGCTGTCGCCTTGTTTTGTGCAACTGTTACTGTTGCGGTATCCAAAGCTAACTTAGTTGCTGCATGTGCAGCCTTTTCTGCTGCTAATTGTGCATTTAATGCTGCAATTTGAGCATTTGCGCTAGCAAGAGAATCTGCAATATTTGTTACTGCAATGAACTTTGTTGCAGTTTTTGCTGCAGCAGCGAGTCCAGCAACGTCTGTTGCTGTAATTGCTGTTGATAGTCCAACTGTACCGACTGCTGATGGTGCTGTTAGATCAAAAACAAATGTTCCTGTTGAAGTATCAGATACTGAAACTGATCCTAGTGTTGCATTAACTGCTGTAACAGAAGGAGTAGATGTAACAACTGGGTTGCCAAATACGTCTGTTGTCTTTACATAAACCTTGTTAACGCTTGAGATATTTGTTGTATCTGGTGCTGTAAGAGCAAGGTTATACGCTGCTCCTGCTGAACCCTTGACATGGTATGTAATTGAGCTTCCAGCAAATGAAACTACTACAGTACCTGCATTTGTAGTTTTAGTATATACATAAAACTCTGCTGTTGTTCCTGTACCAGTATTGATGCTTGCTGTTGCTGAACCAGTTGATGAGTTAACTGGTGCTGCGTCTGTATGTAACGCTGTTACGATAGTTGCATTTGTTGCAACTGCTGAGACTACTGTACCTGTATCAAGTCCAGTAACTGCAATTTTAAGAGCATCTGCTGAATCTACCTTATTGTCAGATGGTACTGGCAATACTGATGGGTTAGCAGCAGTTGTTCCAGTTGAAACGGATGATCCGCCAACTGTTAGTGTTGTTGTTGCTGCATTTGCAGATGTAGCGACAATTGTTGTCACTGTCATGGCTGCAACCACGGCAATGGCTAGTTTATTCTTGAATGATTTCATTCTTCTCCTTATTTTATCTGCCTCTTTTGAGCACAGGGTTTTTATATCCAATCGGATAATTCTTTTATCATTAGGTGTTTTGGCATGGCGCCCACAATTGTTTTAATTGGAACCCCATCTTCAAATAATACCATAGTTGGTATTGAAGATACACCATATTCTTTGGGTTTGACCTGATTCTCATCAATATTTAACTTACCAACTGGTAGGCTATACTCTGAAGAGATCTCGTCTAGGATTGGTGAAACCTTCTTGCATGGTCCACACCAGTCCGCCCAAAAATCTATTAGTATTAACTTATTGTTCTTGATTAATTCATTAAATGTTTCATCTGTGACTATCATTTTGCCTCCGCATGTGTTGGCCAGTAATAACTACATGCTTCGCAACATGTGTATCCAAGTTCACGGTAGTCTGAGTACTCATTATAGAAATAATAGGACTCTGGATCTTTCTCAAACAACCGCCCCTTGTGTGTATAATGAAGCTTATCGTCACCTAGCCACCAAGGCTTTTCTGACTCTAGCATCATAAAGTGTTCTTGATAGATATCATCAAAGGTTTGTCGTGTGCTGTTTTTATAGCCACGCATAATTATTTCTTTAATGATTGCTTCGTTGTATGTAAATAGCCAATCTTCGTGGCCGTTCCACATTTTTACTGCTGGATGATTTCCCCATGCTCCTGAACTATAAAGTCCAGCTAATGACTTTAAAACTTGTAGGTTCTCAACGCTTTGTTTAATTAAACGCTTACGGTCTAAATGCTTTGCTGTTTCAGCAAAGTCCGCCTCTGGTAAGAATGTTTGCATGATACCTATTCTACTAAATTAATTTAAGAGAGTCAATAGGATTATTGCTCGTCTGGTTGATCTTTTAATTCTTCTGCTGCTGCATTAAATTTATCCATAAATTTTTGGATAACAAATAATGTAGTTTCTTTAGAGTTTAATCCAATAGCTTTAGATGACTCTTCAGTTTGTTCTTCTGCTGGAATAGCGTTCCAAAGTTTTTGATATAGTTCTGCTGCAACTTCCTCAACTATACCTTCTAGAACTGTCATTTTTTGACTCAATTAGTGCCTCCTTTAGGTTAATAAATTTACCACTACCTTGTCTACCTTTAATAGTTTTTGATGTTTTATCAATTAAACTAATTATTTCTTGATAAGATAATTCTGGGTTTGTTTGTGTAATTGCAACCCAAGATGCACCAGCAACCTGTGTAGCAATAGATGTTCCTGTAACGCTTTGAATTATTTCTCCTGGTGTCGATACATTCAGGGTTCCTTCTGCAATATAGTCTATGCGAAGCGGATCATGATTTGAGTAAGTTTTAATTCCGTCTCTAGAGCCAGCCCCTACTGAAATTGACTCAGGTATACAAGATGGCCAATCTATTCTTCTATAGTCTCTGTTATTTCCAGCAGCCATAAATGTTGGAATTCCAGCCAAACCAAGAACTTCAATCATTCCTTGTGTTTCTGGGGTATTTGGGCAATAATTTTCTATGGACCTAAAGCTGTGACTTCCTTGTGACATCGAAATAGCTTTAATATTATATTTATCTTTATTAAGATATACCCACACAAGAGAGTTGAGTATGGTTGCTTCAGTAGCATTTTGTCTATTATAATTAAAATCTTGACCAGCCATTCTAATAAATACAATTTTCATATTTGGATTAGTTGTTAGTGCTGCTGATACCATTTTTGTTCCATGATCAAATCCATTTTTTGTCATAGCATAAGGCGAAATTGTTGCTGCGCCCTTGCCTTCCATAAAATAATCTCCATTTGGACATGTTTTCCATTCCAAAATGCATACTTCCTGTGCAATCTTTCCTTTAAATTGCTGTACTGTTGTATCAATCGCTGTGTCCATTATAACAAGGGTAGGTTTTTCTATTTCATTTGGCTCAAGTGCGTTTGATCCAGTATTGGGAATTGATAACACCATAACGGATAAAATTATTGTTATTTTTTTATTCATGTTTATATAATACTAAAACAGATCAAGTCTGTCAATAGTTATTTTAGGCCGTCAAGCTTCTTTTGATACCATTTGCCAGCGTCAAGGCTAGGTTTTTCCATACCTTGTGACTCTAATAGATTATTTAATGTTACTGAATATAAATCTACAAGCATTTCTAGCCTTACTACCTGCATTTCAAGCAGTCTAAGTCTTTCTGATTTTCTCAAGGTTCCATTCCTTCTCTGTCTAAGGGGGTTGGTGCAGTTGCAATGTTTCCACATTCAACACAAACCATGTCTAAAAAATAAGTAGCAATTTCATAGTCATCAAAAACTGTTTTTACATACCAAACTTTAGATCCGCATGTACAAGCATGTGTGGGTGTGCCACGTAAATCTAAACCAGTGTGCTCTTTATCTGATTCTGCCAAATCCTCTTTATTAAAAACAAGTACTTCATACTTAGTTAAAAAATTCTTAAATATACCTATTGATAAAAGTCCTAATAGGAGTGCTGATAACCTGTTTAACCACTTCATAATACTATTATACTCTAAACTTGAATGTAAGTAAAGGGGGGTGCAACACTCATTGAAAATTCTGAAGCGGCTTCTAAAGCTGCCTTTAAACGCATTTTGGGGTTCTTTTGATTTTTTGTAGAATGCAATGATCCAAGTGCAAACATGCATCCGCTACCTTCAGCCATATAGTTTAACACATGCTCTCCCACATGAAAATCTTCATCTATAGTATATATCTTGCCCTCAACCCCAATTATAAAAATTCCTCCGACATCCTCACCCTCAGAACTTGATCCAAAGCTTCCATATCCATTATCTTTAAATGCTACTTTAACCGAATCAATAAATTTAGTTCTCATAAATTTGTCTAAACCAGAGTTAGTTTTTGTAGGAGTATATTTTGGTGGACTCCAATTATATTGAAGAATTTGACCCATTCTAAAAGAGTCTGTGAATGCTACACCATATTGTCCAACTTTAAATACTTTTGGCTCTTTGCGTGAAAATATTAAACCGCTTTTTTCGTCTGAGGCGGCATGGTCTGATGCCATAAAAACGGTACCGTTTTGGGCTATGGCTACTATACAGGTCATACTCCCAGTATACTATTTTTAAATTCGAAGGTCTAGGCCCCTTCTGGGTAATCTAAATGAATTAATGATAGCTTAATCAGAGTGTCTTCAAGCTCAGCCTTAACCTGAATTAACTGCTCTACTGCAGAATAATACTTTTCTTTCCAAGCATCTAATTCTTTTTCAATTTCATATAAATGGATTTTTAAATCCTTTAACTCTAATTTAAGGTTATCTTGATATCGCTCTATTCGTCTTGCCTGCTCCTTTTTAGATTCCATTCTGGCAGCGATAAGGGCTGTACCCATACCGCTTAAAATAGAAGCAGATAAGGCAATAACAATGGCGGTAGAGTCAATGTTCATTATATATACAATTATACAGTATATATATAATTAAACTAATAATTCAGAAGCTGAAATCTCATTTCCGATATAACGCTTTTTTAGCACAAATTCTCTTACAGCGTCTGGTCCACCTTGGCGACCAGCTAAAATAATAACCCATCTAGGCTCTACTTTAGAAGTAATACAGGTCTCGCACATTAATAAGTTAATTGGTAACAAAACAGACTTTCTTACATTTAATTTATTTTTTGTCTTGTTACAGGAGTAACATAAAATCTTTTCCATTAATCGCCTTCTTCTTGTTCTTGATGTTCAAAGACTATTTCGTCTATGATAGCAAAATCTTCATTTTCCAGTAGCTCTTCGTATTCTATTCCATCTTTAGTATATTTTACAACTGACGCAAAGGCACCAAGTTTTTCTACGGTACCATAAGTGTTTTCAGCATGTAGGTAAACTATATTAATTATTTCGTAGCTTTCTTTCACCTGGTTTTCCTTCCAACTCGCATCTTACTCCGTATGATTCTATAATCTTTTTAATCATTTCAACATAATCAATAACTCTTAATTTTAAAGATCCATCATACTGCGAAAAGTTATCTTCATATAGTCTTATGGCTAAAAACTCTGGGTACTCTACTATATCCATTTGTAAATCATGTGCTGGCCTTTTTATTTCTCTTAACTTTCTAGCCATCTCTTTTGTGTAAAATACGGGTTTGTCGGGCTCTCCTGTCCATAAATTAATACCGTGCTGAAAATGATTATTTGCCATGTTTTTTCTTTAACCTCTTCCAGACATCTTGTGTTTTATGGATGTTTCTTGCTTTATCAATTGAACCAGAATTTAAATAAACTCCACCCCAAATTCCATGTTCATCATTTTCTATACCAGACTCATAACACATTTTTATAACTGGACAAGATAGACACGCTTCGTCTATACTTTTTGCTATATTTGAATCTGCTTCATATTTTTCATAAAATAAATTGGTATCCATTCCTCTACATACTGCAAGGTGCCACCAATCAAAATCATCTTTATCTATGCCGAGATCATTTAAAATACTTGACATATTTTTTAGGCAACTTCCATATTCCTTCAGAGTTTACGGATACGTTCTCTGCTATTCCCCAAGCATCTTTTCTAAATCTGCCACTTAAGCTTGTAAATCCTTCTGGGTTTTTATTCCAGATAACTAGTTTATAGTTCTCCCAAAATGATTCTTGGGTATTCTTTTTATATCTATCTATAAATATTTCTACACCACGGTGGGTTAAATTTAACATATTTTCCTAACACTAAACCGTAGCATCCCAAGTACTATTATACAGGAAAAGCTACGGCTGTGTCAATGATTACTTTAAGAAAGTTCCGCCCCATACGGACTTTTTAATTGGCTCTTCTTTATCTTCTTTATCGTATGATTTTTCAATAGGTACACAATTTGGAACCATTCTGCCATTCTTTTCTTTCATGCCTCTTTGTGTATACCCTGACCAGCAAGCCTTTTGCATATTATCCCACTTATCTTCTTCTTCATTATCTGACTCATAATCTTCTGATTTAGACATATCTTCAATTTCGGCAGAATCTTCTGACTCTACCTCTGGGACCTCGATCATGCCTTCAATTGCTTCCATTAAATGCTCTATAACCATGCTTAATTGCTCTTTTGTAATTTCAGAACGTACAGCCTTGTTTATATTTTCATCCTCTGGTATCTCAATAACTGTTTCAATTGGATTAACTACGTCCTCTAGCATACCTTTAATCTCTTCTATAATTTCTTCTTCGTGCCCGTGCCAATCTTTTTTCATTGTTTTCTCCCTATTAACTATTTTACGTGACCAAGAAAATCCTGCGTCTCCGCCCCATGCTAACCACATTATTTTTCCATTAGAAGGACTTTCTGCGTTATCCCAGTCTTTGCCTTTTTTATCTACTTCATGACGTGAAAAATAAGAATACATGCGTTTAACTGTAGAGAGACTTAAAGTTTCTCCTCTAGCAAGCTGTCCTGCACGAGTCCAGCCCACCGCTGTTCCAGCGCCTTTAGCTTTACCCTGCTCTTTTAATTTAATAGCACGACGTGCTGCTGATTGCATACCAGAGGTTGGTTTGTATCCTTCTTTAGCCATTATTTCTCCTTGACACTAATTACTTTAACGTTTTTAATTTCATCATCTACACCAAATATATCATTAGCATAGTCTAGAGCGTCATTTTGATCAAAGGCTTCTACTTCTGCCTCGACCTCTAGCTTAACTCTATATGTGTTCATTTATTACTTGCCGCAAGTTGGGCAAACTTTTGTCTTAGCTTTAGTAGTTTTTTGTTCTGCTGACTTGGGTGCTGCGCCAAACTTTGGACGACCAAAACCTACGATTGAAATTAATACCCCAGCCTTATTTTTTTTGTAAGCACGAAGTTGTTTGCAAACTTCTCCACCATTTCTTTGGCTTCCAGACTTCTTTGAAGACGTGTTTCCTTCTATACACCAAACGGTTCCATCTTCGTTATCCTTTACAACAATTCCTACGTGAGACACCCTATCTACGCCATCTGATGGGAAATCAAAATAGGCTATATCTCCTGGCTCTGGGTCTGCAATGTCTCCATCAATCCATGAGTTAGCTTTCTTAAATGCCGTTACTCCTGCTGGGGTATAGACTGTATTAGGTATTTTTACTCCAGCCTCGTTACCACACCAGTTAACAAAACTTCCACACCATGGTTGGAAATTAGCCTTAGTGTAAGCGCCATATTTTGTTTCGTTATCTTTTGGACCTTCAATGGTCCCAATCTCTGCTGTAGCAACTTCAATTAAACGTGCTGCTGTACCTTGATCTGCCATTAGTCCTTGTCCCAATCTGTATCAACTGGTTGTTCTGCTGGCATTTCTCCGTCTGGTTTTGCCGCTAAACGTGCTGCAGTAGCATCAATTTCTGCTTCTAATTTTTTATCTGCCTGTGTGTTCTTGGCATCTACTTCTTTGTTTTGTATTTGAGCCGCCATAATGTCTTTAGCTCCTGAGTTTCCGATAAGAATTCCTGCAAGAGTACCTGTAATGAATGTTGCAATGCTACCCAGCACATTAAAAAACATTTTATCGTTCTCTGACTGTGCTCCAATAGGTTGTGTTACAAACAATAATCCATAAATAATTCCGAGTGCTGTCAGGAAAAGAATGCTTCCAAGAGTTATTCCTAGAATAAACTTTAAACGTGCATCTAAATCTGCAGCTGTTAATCTTTCTTTAGCCATTTGTTATTTCCTGTTCTGGTGTAATAGGTGTAATTGTTATTACATCTTTGGTGCAAGTCTGAGAGGCTTCACATTCTGGGGGATTGCATTCTGAAATCTCCCAGTTTTTAGGATCTTGACATGGATAGCGATACCTGTTTAAAGAGTCACACCCAGTCAATGATAGCATTAATAGCCCAGATAGGGCAATAGTAATTAATTTCCTCATGCTACTATTATACCTTACTCTGATTCTTTATTTCTAGCAGGGCTTGTAATTATCCAAAGGGCCGTTGTTGCTATAATTCCATAGCCTACTATAGTTTTTGCGCTTCCGTCCAAAACGACCCAAGCAATAAACATGCCAAGAAGGGTCCAGGCCTGATCAATTAGATCCTTGATTATATTTTTAAGTATTCTTACCATTTTCTACCTCCTCGTGAACCTGGTGAATTGGCTCCTGAGCCTCCACCAGAACTTCCTCCTCCGCCTGTGCCACTTCCTGTGGCTCCTCCTGCGGCAACTGCTGCTGCGTTAATTGCAGCGCCTCCTGCAATTACTGTAGCAACAACCATATCTGTTGCTTCTTCTCTTTCTGCATCTGACATATCTGCACCTATGCTTCCAAATGCAGCCAATGCTGCTGCTGGATCATTAAATAATTCTTCTACAAGTGCTGATGGGTTCTGTAATAATTCTACCTGTGCCGCAACTTCAGCAGTAATTACAACTGCATTTCCATTTTCATCCGTTCTAACATCTACTGGTGTTGATGCTGGTAGATCTTTATATTCAATCCCAGATGCTTTTATATCTGCAGAACTTAATGCTTCTCCTGGCTTTAAATCTTCAATAAGACTTTCAACTACCGCATCTTTTTGTTCTTCAGTTAATTCTTTACCATCTTCTATTGCTTTTTCAAGGGCCTCTGCTTCTGCTTCTTTTGCTTCTGCCTCCGCCTTTAGTTTATCTGCCTCTGCTTGTTTAGCTTTTGCTTCTGCTTTAGCGTTTTCTTCTTCTTGTGCTTTATCTTCCGCTTCTGCCCTTGCTTGCTCTTCTGCTTGTCTTGCAGCTTCTGCTTCTGCTTCTAATCTTTCTGCTTCCGCTTCTAATCTTTCTGTTTCCGCTTTTGCTGCAGCCTCTTCTGCTGCGACACGATCTGCTTCTGCTTTAGCTGCTGCTTCCTCAGCAGCAACTCTATCTGCTTCTGCTTTTGCTGCAGCCTCTGCAGCTGCTTTAGCTTCTGCTTCCGCTTTTGCCGCTGCTTCAGCGGCTGCCTTTGCCTGTGCTTCTGCTTGAGCCGCTGCAGCTTCCGCTGCCGCAGCTTCTTGTGCTGCTTGTTGTGCCGCTGCTTCCGCAGCTGCTTGAGCCGATGCCTGTACTGCTGCTCTCTGCTCTGCATAATAATTTGTAGTAACCTGTGCAGCATTTGTCATTGCTGTTACTGCTTCATTTACTTTTGTAGTTGCTGTATTTGCAAGGGAGTCTGCTGTTTGAACTGCAACTGTTAGGTTTTCATTAGCAGTTGTGAGGTTTTGTTGCTGAGTTGTTAGGTTTGTCTGAGCGGTTGTTAGGTTTGTTTCTGCAACTGTTTTTTCTGCCACAAGTGTTGTTAACACGGCAACTTCTGCCACCTTAATTTCTGTTTTATCAGCGACTACTGCTGTTTGACTTTCTATTTGAGCAGTTAATTCTGTATTAGTTACATTTGTCATTGCTTGCACTGGCTGCCCAGAAGTTTCACGTACACCAATACGAGGTCCGTTATATAAGTTAGTTGTATTTCCAGCAACTGTACCAACGCCTGTCCATTCTCCAGTTGTAGGGTTTACGGTCATAGTCCAGTTAACATTTGTAATTGAACTGCCTGGATTACCAAATAAGTGTAAATCCCAATCAACAGCAAGAGTTGTTTCTGTGGTTGTTACTGTAATTCCAGCGTTAGGTCCTGCACTTTGGAAGTCAGAACCAAAGACTGAGATACTTGGTCCGTTAGGGAAATCCCACCAATTATAGTCTCCAATACCAAAAGTAATAGTTGCTTTAGAGGTTACATAAATTTGACTATTATTTCCTTGTCCTTCATAAACCGTGTCTCCCATTTTAATATCAAATGGTGTGCTGATCTTTGTTGCAGCATCATACATAGGAGGCAAAACTGTAGTAGTAACGGTTGGCGTGTCTACTGGTTCTGGTGCTACATATCCCTCAGTAGTGTATGTCTTGCTGTCTGATGGTGTGTTCTGAAGCTCTGTTAATGTGGTCTGAGCATTAGTAAGATTAGTAGTGGCAGTTGCTACTACGGCAGTTTGGCTTTCTACTGCTGCGGTTGCGGTAGTAACAGTAGCGGTGGCTGATTCAACGACTGTTGTTGCTGTTGCTACTATTGCTGTTTGAGATTCAACTGCTACCTGAGCTGTTTGTGCAACTGTTACTGCTGTCTCAGCAGATTGAATTGCTGTTGTGGCTTCTTGTACCTTTACTGTAGCCTCTGCTACCGCAGTAGCAATTGGTTCTTGTGTGGTAGCAATTGTAGCTGCTTGCGTTGTTGTTGTGTTAGGAACATTAGTTTGAATTGTAGTAGTTATAGCAGTTGCTTGTTCTTCTGCTGCCGCCTGCAATGTCTCCGCTGCCGCTTCAACCTTATCTGCAACTGTCTCAACTGTAATAGGAGTGGTTGCTGTGGCAGTGTCTGAAGAAGGATTAACTGGAGTTACTTGAACTGTTGGCTCATCAGCATTTGCTATGCTAGGCCCAAAAAGGAAAAGCCAGCCGATTATAAAAAGGCTGGTTAAAAAGTATTGAAACTTTCTAGTCAATTAGGATCTCCTAAGTAATGCAATATTTTTGCTTACTTAGTAATTATAGCAGAATGTTAGTTTAAACTACTTGGGATTATCTGTTTTATAAAAGCCACTACCATTGAACTGAATTCCAAATGATCCATAGTGTCTTACAAGATTAGCGTTACATTTTTGACAACCATATGTTGGCTCATCATCTGTGATGCTTCTTTCAAATTGTACGACATCCTCTGGAGAGCATTCACACTTGTACTCGTATATTGGCATTACTTACCGCTCTTTTTTCTCTTTTCAGCTAAGGCAACGAAGTCTTTGACCTTAGTTTCTCCCATGTATCCCCACGCATAACCATCTTCAATCATTTGTTCATTAACAGACTTATTGTTTCCGTCAATATAAACCCAACCTAAAATACGACCATACTTTTCAGAACTATCTGGTTTTTCTGTTTTTACAACAATTTCTTTAGCATCTTTAAATTTAGATTTTAGATACTCTTTTGACTCTAAGCCTAATGTCTTTTCAAGTTTGTCTGTTGTTCTTGACTCTGGTGTGTCAATTCCTGCCAACCTAAGTCTTTGAGAATATGAAATGCTGAATCCAAGATCAATGTCAACATCAATAGTATCTCCGTCCACTATCTTTGTTACTTGCTTAACTCTGTATTCAAACATAATTCTCCTTAAATTTAAAGAGCAGTTTTGGGACGTGCTCAGGTCCATCCTTCGGGTAGCGACCCGAATAGTCTGCGACTCCCCAGTGACGGGGTGCAGATTTCTATTATACTATTTATTTGATCTTGATGGGCTTGGGCTTTTTTTCTTCAGGCACTATACGATCTACATTGATATGCAGCATGCCATCCTTTAACTCAGCACCAGTAACTTCCATGTATTCTCCAAGGGCAAAAGATCTTGTAAATTTTCTGCTTGCGATACCTTTGTGAACAACTTCTGCATCTGTTACCTCAACAATTTCTCCTTTAATTATAAGACTGCCATTGTCTACAGACAACTCAATATCATTTTTTGAGAATCCAGCGACAGCAATCGATAACCTAAATGTGTCTTCATCTAATTTGAGAAGATCATAAGGTGGATATGATTGTGAGTTTAGTTTGTGTGCATGATTTAAACGACTTAGCTCCCTATTGAAGCCAATGAAAAAAGGATCATTAAAAAGATCCATAGCAAATTGTGTTACCATTTTATTCCTCCTTTAAGCGAATAAGTTAATATACGGGCCTCCTATTGGACGACCCGTATACTATTATATCAAATATTTTATTTACTCGCCAGAAGAAACTTCTCCTCTGAGAATTGATTTCTTTGGTTTATTTGAATCTGACTCTGAAGCATATAGAGCTCTTAAATGAGCCTCTGCTCTTGATCTGCTTGGGTGGCAACTAACAAGCTCACCACTGTCTTTTACAACTGCATATCCGCCTCTACATTCGGCAGAATTTTCTTTTATATTCCAAGGCATAACTGTCTCCTAATCTATTATAGTATTTACAATTATATCATTTGTAAATTTTGAGAGCGGGTGACCAGAATCGAACTGGCACTATCTGCTTGGAAGGCAGAGGCACTACCATTATGCAACACCCGCAAAGCACCCCTGGCAGGAATCGAACCTGCGACCAACAGATTAGAAGTCTGTTGCTCTTCCTCTGAGCTACAGAGGTATATATTTAATCGTTTGGCATATTCCATTCATCTATGTCCATCTGAATAATGCCCATTTGCTTTGCTATCTCTTTTCCTTCTTCTGTTAATTCTAAAGTTGCTTCAAGGTTTTCGTCATATGAAACATTCACTAAACCCTTTTCATATAGATCCATTAAAGATTTGTCTACATACTCTTCGTGGGCATCCCATAGTTCTGGGGCAACTTCTGAGGCTGCCTCGGTTATTTTATATATAAATTCCCCAGTATTATCAACGCCAGCCAATTCAATTGCCCCTATAGAAATATAATATTCTAACTTATCATCACTATTAAACTCAAAATCTTCTTCCATTTGCAGCCTTTCTGTGCAACAGGTAGGACTTGAACCTACGATTACCGAATTATGAGTTCGGGGCTTTAACCAACTAAGCTACTGTTGCTTAGTGTACTATTGTATCGTTCCGTCTTCATTCTTGTCAATAGTTTCTTCAACCAATTGCTGAACATAATCAGAAAAATGTTTCCTAATGCTTCCAGCTGGTCGCTTGCCTAGTGTTTTCCAAATTCTTTTATATTCAACTACATTAGAAAATGTTGTTGGACATAGCATAACTTCGTTGTATTCTTTTAATGTAGTTGGTAAAGGAACATGTTTACCACAACACTTACATTGTTTAGCCATTTCTTGATAAGCACTCATAGTACTGTCATCCCGTCTATCGCATCCGCCAAATCTGTTGGCATCCTAGGTGGCCTAATAAGATTAAGAATTGTTTCGTCTTCTCTTTTTATGCCAAAATCATTATCATAACTCATAGATTCATATGTATGAATATTAACTTCTTGATTATTTTGAAATCTACTTCTGCTAATTGCATTATATATTGATCCGCAAACTGCATCTGCTAGATCTTTTGATCCTTTTCTAGGGTGGTCTACTCTATCTCTCATTATTCTTAGCTGCAAGAGCTCGTCTATAAGCAAAGGTATATGAGGACCTATCACTCTTTCTTCAGATACAATCATTGCCATGTCATCATAATGCTTTTTGGCGACAGACAGAATCTCTGTATTGATGCCATATTGTTTGAGTTGTTGCATCATGTCATGAGAGTTCCATCTGTCAAAGGTACACACACGAATTTTAAATCCTCGTGTTTTTAATGAAAGTATGTAGTCTTTTACCTCAGTAAAATCTACAGATTTATCTTTTGTTGGAGTCCAATATCTAACTGCGTCAATTTCTACTATAGGGGCTGGCTGTGAGTAGGTGTCTGTTACTTTAACATTTACCCATTTATTAACATGTGACATTGAGACTGCACAATGGTCGTGCTTTTGAGCTAAGTCAACATGTATAAAATATTCTTTATCTGGGTCTGGTATGAACCATTCTTCTAATCTTCCAAAATTATCTACAGCAAGATGCCCTTTATTAAATGCCTTTTCAATTTTTTCTTTAGACTTAAAAAATGCATCTACCGCATCTGGTGGCATGCATGCAAAACGTGAAAGAGCATCTAACGGATTAGTAAAGAATGCAACTTTAAAATCATTAATAGTTCTAACTGGATTTACTTCCCACGTAGGCCTCTTTAATGCATATGCTTTTGGAATCTTGTATGAAAGAATATGGTCTTCTTCCCATTGAATCTCAAACTCATTTCCCTCAGTTCCGTCTGGTAAATCCTCGTCCATTTTAAATTTATGATCACGAACAATAGTTTCTTTTTCGGCTACCACTGCATCATATCTTTGCTGAATATAGTCGTTTTTATAACGTGGGAATGAGAGCAATATAACCTTGCCAAAATCTGGAAAACGTGAATCAACCGATGCTCTATACATGTCGTATATGGCACTACCAGTTTTAGCCTGATCATGCCCAGTAGTATTCTCAATAGCAAATCCAGAGATTTCGTCAAGAATAATTACAATAACGTTATATCCTTCCCATGCTTCACGCTCAGAGTGTCCAGAGTGAACAGTAATAGCTTTATCAAATTTAATTTCAGAAGCCTTGTCGGTGTACTTTCCAGCAAACCATGGTGACTTTTCAATTCTTGTTTTAAATCCTTTAAAGAATACATTATTAGCTTGTTGTGCGTTAATAGCAATGTTGATAATATCAATTGAGTCGCCAGGAGGTTTTCCATAATACGTCGCTGGATCCTTTAGGCATAATAGCAAGTAAACTATATATGAAACGGCAATAGTAGAACAATAATCTTTGCCAGAACCCTTGCCAAGTTGTGCAACTACTTCATTAGCAGTTTGTTTAAATCTAATCTTTCCTTCTTCTTCGCCAAAAAGCTTAATCAATGTAGATTCTTTATAAATTTGTGAACTTTTTTCAATAAGTGTATATTGATAATCAGATAATTCTGGTAGGCCAAGGTACTGTGGGCTTCTGACAAAAGTTTTTAAATCAACGGGCTTCTCTTCAAATTCTTCGCCGTCAAGTAAGTCAATTAAATCATCAAAATTAAATTCCACTTACTTCCTCAATAATTTCTATTGGCTCAACAACCCCACTTATTTGGGATAATCTTTTTGCTACATCCATTTTACATTTTGGACAAGAGGCAGTTACTTCTTTTAATATCTTAACCAAGATTTCTTGCTTTCTTTCAGTCTCAGATATTTGAGTTGCAAGCTCTGCGTTATCAAGTAGACCAATTTCCTGAAGCATGCCTATTCTTTTTCCTTCAATATCTGCAATCAATTTTAATGCCGTTGACTTAACATTTAGCTGACCCTGTTGATCTGCGTCTTCTACGGTCTTCCAGGCTTCTTTAATAAGCATTGCATAGTGCTTGTCTGCACCCGAGATTGCTTCTTTTGCTCTCTCTTTTGCCGTGCTATCGTTGTGTACCACAGACTTCCACTCATCAATTAACTCAATAACCTCAGCCCTCTTTAACCCAGTAAGGGTTGAAATTTGAGTTGGGCTATTACCCTTAAGCAGTTCTGAGACAACTTTATTCATTCGATCAATATGATCTACTAATTCAATTTCGGACATGTATAACAGTATACTCTTAGTCGACTAAAAAATCAACTAGATTTGGCTATTTTATATAGGACTAAATACCCAATTAGATCATCTATGTCGTTATCTCCAGCAAATCCTTGATTATTTTTTACTCTATTTAATTTATCATCAATACGAACCTTTAATTGTTCCGTGGAGTCCGCCGTTGAAAATATTCTTGCAGGCTCAAGAGCTGAGTTACCATATGAAATATTTTTTTCAATTAACATGTGAGCAATTTCATGACAAGTAGACCATATGCTACGTCCTGCTGGTGCTCCTACTGACCTTAAATATAAATCATTACAGTTAAACATTGTTGCATCTTCAAATACTGGTTTTAACATCATACGTCCATTTCTTTATATAATTGCTTAAGTCCACGTAGTGTACCTATGTCCATATATCTGCCGCCTGGTTGAACAGATTGAATATCTAATCCTTGATCTATCCACTCTTGAATTTGTTTTCCTGGGTGGTCTAAATTTGGATCTATGTATCTTATCATATTTTTACGGAATAGCATAGTGCCCCACATATCTTTATAATCACAATCCGAAACTTTATCTTTTGAAGAAAGGACTTTTCCTTCGCTAGATAAAAGAATTTGTCCAACCCTGCCTTTTAATTCTCCAAGACACTCCCAAGTTCCAAGAACTAAATCTGCGGTGTTCTTTTTCATCATTTCTTTATATATATTTAAAGGAGCATTTAAAATATAAGTGTCTGGCATGCCCACAAGAACAGTGTCATTGTATTCGCCTATCATAAATTTAATAGCGTCAGACATTGTTGATGGTTCTTTTACAATTAATTTAATATTCATATCCATATTTTGAATAATTGGTATCCACTCTGGTCTTGTAGAAACACGAACTTCGTCGCATACCTCTAGCATCTGCTCTACATGCCATTGCAGTAATGATCTTTCATCAGATATAGGTAGGCAAAACTTGGGAATGCCTCCAATTCTAGATGCCTTACCTGACGCTGGCAAAACTCCTATCGTAGCCATTCATGATCCCTTCTTCTAGACAATGACCAAGGCTTAGATATTTCAAAGTTGTTGGTCAGTTTGTATTTATAGTACTCTTGATTTTTAATAAATGTCTCGTTATTTATGTTTTTTAATTTATCATCACTATTAATTGTTTGACTACCTGTTTCAGGAGCTGTGTCAATGGAGGTTGATACTATAGTATTTTCTGGGCAAAATCTTGCAGCTCTTTCATGAAAGTCATTGTCTTCAAAATATATTGGATAAAAATATTCATCAAATAGACCAATCTTGTCTATTACATTTTCTCCAACAGAAAAACATCCGTATGAATCATTTGTAAGTATAAGTTTGTCTGGGCCGCTTAATCTATCTATTTCTTGTAGCGCTGTTTCTGCCCACCTAGTGTCAGCAGAGGCAAAAAGCCAGTACTTAGAATGTGGATAACATTTAATACCAAGATTCCATGCAGCAGATAGACCTAAATTTGCTGGCATATTTAGAACTTTAACATTTTCTTTTTGTGTTTTAAATTCTCCGCCATTATCTATAATTAAAATGTTATCTATTGGATAACTAATTGACTCCAGCATTGATTCTAACAGATCATATCTATTTAATACTGGAACTATAAGTACAGGGATGCTCATCTTTTTTTAATTAATCCAAACTGATCTAAGTATCTCTGTATGGTCATAGCAGAGACATTACATTCTTTACCTATTTCTGTAACGGTTTTCTTTTGTATAACATATCTTCTATATAGCCAATCTTTGCTTTGATAAAGCTTCAAATAGACCACCAGCCTTGTAATATTGTTTTGCCACTTGCTATCCAGTCTTTATGCAATTCCCATTGATACTGCCAATTTATCTCGTGTGTGTCTTTACCACAATAAGGACATATATTTTGATTTACATATTCATATACGTGCCTACACATTATCTCTCCGTAAGTATTGTATTGGTATAATGTGCAATTCCAAATGAATCTGCAACGTCAAAATCTGATAGGTTAAGGTCGTACTTCTTATTGAAGTAGTCTACTGTTCTTTGCTTACGCATATTTCTTAATTGGTTTTGATACCATGAGTCTGCATAACCTGGGTGCTTTGCTCTTATTGCTGCCTTCTCATCTTTAGTAGGGTTACTATTCTTAATGTATGCTTGCCATGATGAGGGCGATATAGTAATTACTTCCGCCCCAGTAGACATAAGCTCGGCGATAACAACCCCATAAACGTATGATAATTTAATTACAGCATCCGCTGATTTTACAAATACAGCGCCTTCTACAACTATATAATCAGACTTTAGTTCATCTAACATTAAAGACATTTTTTTCTTAGCGTCATATATTTTATCATATATATTGGTGCCAACTAAATCAATCTTACCCCATTTAATTGGATAATCGTTCTCCATTAAACAAAAAGCTATTGAATTTGTTGAGGCATCTATACCAAGAACACGGCTTGCCTTAGTCTTTACTAGGTTAGCTAATGTCATCTATCATTCCCATTAAAATGCTTTTATTACTTAAGGTTATTTTCTTTTCACATATCGTACAATAATCACCCTGGTTATACCTACTTAGCTTTACATTACATTTTTTACACTCACGATAGGCGCCATTTCTAATAGCCTTTTTTTCATAATATTTTTCCATAATTCTTTTATTTGTTGCCACTCTACAACAAGTATCTGAGCAATACTTTTGATTGTGTGTCTTTGCATCAAAATCTTTTGCACACTCCTTGTTGCCGCATATCATATTTTTGGAACCTCAAATTTTTCTATTTGAATAGTTCCAGTTGGCATGGACCAACATGCTTCTTTTGCTGGACAATACTTACAGGCTGAAGTAGACTTAGTAAATGATCTCATTGGCAGGTCTCCGTCTTTAAAGTTATCCCAGACTTCACACATCCAAATAAATGTATCATCAATAATTTTTTTATTTCTTTCATTCATAACAACTGGTATAACTACTATTTCTTGTGTATTTTTATTTTCGTATAGAAAAAATCCTTCTTTGGCATCAGTTAACTTCATGTAGGTAAGCAGTTGTAGCATGTGATTTGCTGATGATTTCATCTCTGCTTGACGGGTATCCCAAACTTCTTGTTTAGCAGTTTTAATTTCACCAATTACTTTCTCTCCCTCCCACTCCATAACAAGGTCAATAAAACCTCTAATAGGTGGGTAATCATTTTTAATCTCTTGCTCTTCAGAAACAAAGTTAGGCATTGTCTTTATTAGATTTTGTAATCTTTCGTGGGCTTGTGTGCCTTGAGCCATATTTGCAATAGCAATGGAATCATTATCGTTGATAAACATAACTCCACTAAATGCTAGATACCAGTATCTTGGGCAATTGCCATGGCCATAGCCTAGAGAACTTGGGCTGAATGAGGTCTTTGTTGTAATTGCATCTTCTCTTTTTGTAGACAGGTATGCATCGTCTAGCATTTTAGCAAAAACCTCTGGGTCGAATTTACCAGATGACTTTTTAAATTTTAGGTTCTTGACTATATCTCTACCCATTTATGAATTGTACCTAACGACATACTTAAGTGCATCTACAAGTTTGTCTATGGACTCCTTTACTGAATAATATACGTTCTTCTTATTGTTATTTTCTGTTCCAGCTTTATCTTTTGCAATTGTAGAATAAACTGAAGCAAGCACTGCAAACTTAGTTGACATTGCCTGTAGCTCCATGATTAGGTGCGGAGCTTTGGCAGATGGAACATCTGGGTTCATTAACAATTTTACCACAATTGCCAAAGCCCTATCTAAATGCTCGTCCTTCATAAACTCATGAAGATCATTAAATTCTGTAATATCACTAATTAATTCAAGAGTGTTTTTATCTTGCGTCATGCTTCATATCCTTATCAATCTTATTAATGAATAGCCCAATTGGGTATCCTGCAACAAATCCTATTAACATGCCCAACAAAAATGATGTCATGACATTACATTCTGAACTAATGCATAGCCTATCCAAAGTCCGACAATACCCATCAATCCAGCAAATACTGGCGGTGCAGGGATAGGTAGCTTAAATATACTAAAGATTCCACCTACTCCAATACCAGTTAAAGTAGTTAAAAAAAGTTCTTTCATTTATTATTCTCTTCCCAAAATTTGATCAGTTCCTCGAGAACAGACCATTCAATAATACCAAGACGAACCTTAGAGTCTTCACCAATTATAATTTTAAGGGCAGGGTGCATATCACGACTTACCTTAAATGTATCAGTGCATATCTTAGCCCATACATCTTTATTTAAATTAAAAGATCTTGAAGCCTCTTTATAGTCTACAAGGAATTGTTTCCATTTGGCATCACCCTTTTGGTAATCTCCCCGTCCACTATTTTTTTGAGCCTTAGCCCCGTCTCTTTTTACTTCAGATCTTTCTGACATTACTGAACCCTAAATGTTGTTGTATGGTCTTTTGAGCACTTCCAAGACATAACAAGTTCTATTGGATCCCACAACGCACCTCTAACATCTTCATCGCATTTTGAACAAGCACGTACTCCAGATAGCTGTTCTAGTTCATATCCCTTTGATTCTTCTTTAATTTTTGTATTAAGAAACTCATTAAGATTTGGCATTTATGTCTCCGACTAAACTGTCTACAACATCTGGATTTTCTCTTAAATACGCTACAGCCTTTGCACGTCCTTGAAAACGTTCTCCATTTACTGTATACCATGCTCCACCTTTTTCTACTATGCCACACATTTCTGCAACATCAAGAGTTTCTCCGACCCTATCTACGCCAAGAGCTTCTCCTTGGTAATAAAAATCGTATTGTCCTGATAGGTTTGGTGGGCCGAGTTTGTTGTAATCAATAATCCAATTAACTGGTCTTCCAACTCTTTGTTCAATAATTTTGTCGCCAACCTTAATGCCAGCTTTAATAGCATTAGCTTCGGCTTCAGACGACCATAACTTAATGACCGTGGAAGAAAAAAACTTAACTGCCATTCCACCTGTTGGTATGTGGCTAGCATGCATGGAGCCAAACTGATTTCTTTGTTGTGAGATTAAAACAAGCAATGTGTTTTTATTTGCATAATTCAACATTTTTACTGCGTGTGTCATATCTTTTGCTTCGGCGCCGATCTGCTTTGTGTCTTGTAGATCTTTCATTTCATTTCCGTCTTTTTCAAAATAAATTCCTGGAAGAAGTGCTGATATAGAATCTACGACAATAAGATCCACTCCAGCCTCCATCAGCTTTACGCCAACATCAACCATATCATTAACTGTTTTTGCTGGAGAGTAGATTAGCTTTGAAGAATCTACACCTAAAGTTTCTGCCCACTTTTGATCGTAAGATGCCTCTGCATCAATCCATGCACAGGTCTTTCCTTCTTTTTGTGCAATTGCAATCATCTGTAAACAAAAAGATGACTTGCCAGCAGATTTATTTCCCCATACCAACACTTGTCTTCCGTATCCTAGCCCACCCTTTAAGGCCATGTTTAGACCAATACTTGGGGTTAATTGCTTTTCTACCTTTATGTCCTGTGCTGACTGGACTCTTGCTCTTGTTTTTGGATCTAGTTTTGATAATATATTATCTATTGTGATAGTCATTTAAACTCTTTTCTTAAGTATATAGTATAGCATTAAAACAAATTCCCGTGAAGCTTTGGCCTTTCCTTATTTATATTTACTTTATTTTCTAGGGCTACGTCTAGGGAGTGTGAAATCATTTCTGTGTTCATCATTGCCGCATACAAGTCCAGAAGCCTAATTACCACATCTGCCATTTCTTCAACAATATTTTCACTACCCTTATTTTTTCTTACTGCTTCTAAAACTTCCGTAACCTCTGAGTGGATAAGCGCTAGCTTGTTTCCAATTACATTATATGTAACTTCATCTTCCCAAAACCCTTTTTCAATTGCTGTTTCGTGAAGAATTGCTGAAAGTGCATCTAAACCAAACTCTGTAATAATTTTATTGCTGTTCAACTTTGTCTCCTAATTTAAAAATAAATGAAGGTCCTTCTTCATCATATTCAACTACTAACCCCTTGTCGGAATTACCAGATTCAACAAATGTCAATGTAGACACTTTTACTTCACCAACAGTTTCTAGTATTGAAAGTAAAACTTTATTAATACTAAATTCAGATATAATATCTTCATGATTTTCCATTTAATCTCCTACGTATATATCAACTTTACCATTTGATTTAAGCCAATCAAATGTAGCCATCAGGTGTTCACGAGTCTCACAGGTTTCGCATCCATCATAAAGATCATATGGCTCCCAATCTTCTGGCACCGCATCATCGTATAGATAATTCATGCACATTGCTCTGTGGTCACCTATAAAAACCTCAAGCTGCTTTGCCTCTTCTGTTGTCAGAATTATATCTATCATTTTATTTCCTTTATCATAAGAGTTCCATCATCAAGTTTTGACAAGGTTACCTTACATTTCATTCCTTCTCTCATTTTAGCCAAAGCCATTTTATAGAGTGTTGGGAATGCAATTGCTCTTGTTAAGTTTTTATCTCTATCTGAAAATACAAGGTGCGCCATCATTTTGCCAGCCTTAGTTTTATAAGGAGTAAAACTTACAACTATGTATTCATCTTCTTCTAAATCGTATTCTTTCCTATAAAGGTAGTCTACAAATAAGTCTGATCCGCTTGGATCTATATCAGACACCTTAACATATCTTGCTATTCGGTTATCTCCAACAAGTATAAAATACATTTGACTTGTTTCTATTTGTGTCTGTTCGTTATGGAATAAACCAATTGAACCAGTTTCATCTACCAACTCAATTCTTGCCCATCCAGTTCCTCGTTTAATTCCCTTTACCATTCCAAACATAACAAATGATCCAAGGTCATCAAATTCTTCAATCGGTCTAGCCTGAGCTTTAATGCGTGGAGGAATTCCTTCTAAGTTAAAGGTTGGGATCCCTAAGTATTCGTAATAGTTATCTTTTTCGTTTCCAGACCTAACATTATCCTCAAAGGCAGCGCCACCAATTGAATTAAGTGCAGCAATAGCTCTACTATTAATACCACTACCTTTCTTAGAAGCCTTTTCAATAAAGTCATTGTAATTTGTATAAGGTCTTTTTTCTATAATCTTGTTTGCGATACTGTCTGATATAAACTTAACTTCTGCAAGTCCAAATCTGATAGATTCTCCTTGCAAAGAAAAATAAACATTAGATTCGTTTATATGAGGAAGTTTAATGCTTAGCCCTAGTCTTTTGGCTTCAATTAAATATTCCGTTCTGGCATCTTTATCATTTTCGTTTTTAAGAATTGAAAACATAAATTCAAGAGGGTAATAAGTCTTGAGCCAAGCAGTATAATAACTAAGCATGGAATAAGCAACAGCATGAGAACGGTTGAAAGAATAACCCGCATGAGCTTCAAAATCATGCCAAAGGGTTTCTGCTTTTTTCTCTGAGATATGCTTAGAAGCGCCGCTAATAAATTGATCCTTGAATTGGTCGAACTCTTTTGCATCTTTCTTCTTTCCAATGATCTTTCTTACCTTATCGGCTTCTGACCATGACATTCCACCCAAGTGTACACAAGCTTGCATAACTTGTTCTTGATATATAATAACTCCGTATGTATTCTCTGTAAACGGCTTAAGAATTGTGTGAGTAAACTCAACTGCTTCTCTTCCATGTTTACGATTAATATAAGCAGCACCTACAGTATTCATTGCGCCTGGTCTAACCAATGCGTTAGATGCGGCAAGATCTTCAAACTTATCCACACCCATCTTAATAAGAAGGTTTGTGTATGGTGTTGCTTCGGCCTGGAATACTCCCTTTGTATATCCATCGCTTAACATTTTATAAACTTTAGGGTCATCAAGAGAAAGCTCAGACAAATTAATATCCTTGCCAGTTCTTTTCTTAACTGAGTCTAGGGTATCTGATATCACAGATAAAGTTTTTAGTCCAAGAGCATCTAATTTAATAAGACCAATATCTGCAACTGTATCCATGTCATACGCAACAACTGGTATACGTCCAGAAACAGAATCGCTTGCATCTGCACGAGACTCAACTGGTGCAAACTTTCTAATATCATCTTTTGCTACCACAACTCCAGCAGCATGTACTCCTACTGAGCGGATACGTCCACGAAGCCTTTCTGCAAGCCATACAACCTCTGGGTATCTTGTTCTAAATTCTTTTGTATTTGGAGAATCAATAAAGTCTTCAAATGTATCAACTGACTTTAGTGCACGGTTAACTTCTTGAAGAGGAATCATAAATACACGAGCAGCATCACGAACTACTCCCTTGTCTTTAAAATAAGTAAATGTAGAAATTGATGCTACGTGCTTAAATTTTTTCTTTAAATAATCCTTAACCTCTTTACGACGGCGGTCCTCAAAGTCTGTATCAATATCTGGGAAATCATTACGTTCAGGGTTAATAAATCGGAAAAACAATAGGTCGTATTTAATTGGATCGACATCCGTAATTCCCAATGAATAACAAACTAAAGATCCAGCTGCAGAACCACGTCCTGGACCAACCTTGATGTTATTTTCTTTAGCCCAATTAATCATATCTGCTACTACTAAAAAGTATGAGGCAAAATTTTTCGAAGCAATAACCCCCAATTCCTCCTCTAGGCGTTCCCTATAAATTGGTTCTGAAGCCTTCTGAAGCCTCTCTAAGCCCCTTTCAGTCAGTTCCCGTAGTCTTTCATCGGCATCTGTCTTTGGGACTGGCAGGAGGTCAAGGCCCTGATGAAAATCATACTCTGATACCTTAGAGGCAATCTCCATGGTATTTTCATAAATATCAGTACGGCTAATTCCAACCTTATTAAAATCAGCCTCTATTTCAGACCGTGTTTGAATAAATAAATTATAGTCTTGAAATGATATTCTTCTATCAGGATAAAGATAGTTAAATCTATCATTCATATTCTTCATCTGACGAGACATGTCAAAGTCTGCATCTTTGTCTGCTTTTGGGGATGTTGATAGGATCAGCATGGCTTCTTCTAATACTCTATCTTCTTCTTTAGCAAAATGGGCATCTCCTGTAGCCACCGCTTTAATTTTTAATTCATCTGCAAGCTCAAGAAGCTTGCTGTTTATTTCTTTCGGATTGTGAGATTGAACCTCAATATAAAAATCATCTGAAAAAGTTCTTTGAAAATCTTTGAGAACCATCTTAGCTTCAGAGAACTCGCCCTTTTCGATAGCCTTAGAAATAAGACCATTGAGGCATCCAGATAGTACAATAATACCTTCCGCATATTCCTTAAGCACCTCCCTATCAATACGTGGCTTATGATAAAACCCTTCGTTCCAAGCCAGTTCCTGCAAAATGTTTATATTTTCTAGACCCTTTTTATTTTTTGCTAGCAAGATTATGTGATTATACGCCTGAATACTTTTGTCTGTTTTAGAGGAGCGATCAAACCTATCTGTTGGTGATATGTACGCTTCTACTCCAAGGATTGGCTTAATGCCTAATTCTTTTGCAGCAATTTGCATTTCACGATGTGAAGAAAGTGTTCCGTGGTCTGTAATTGCTATAGCGGTTTGACCAGCATCTAATGCGGCTTGGCATAGTTCTCTTGGTGAATTAAGTCCATCCATTAATGAATAATAAGAGTGAACGTGTAGGTGTGTAAAATTCATTTGTCTCCGCCGTTAATGAGAGGCGGGGGATTTACCCCCGCCCCCGTTTAATTACCAGTCCATGCTGCTACTAGTAGCAGATGTCTCCTCGTTGTTACCGCCATTTTCTCCTGCGAAAAAGGCTTCTTGCTCTACGTAAGGTAGGTCACGTACAGCAGTTGTTTCTAGGTCATACAACTCTAGAACAGATGAATCAAACAATGTTTCATCTTTTGCTAATGGGATTATTGTATAACTTGTGTCTGTTTTTGTGCCAGAACGCTTGATACGCCACATCAAATTTGTGATGCTTCCCATTTCGCCAGCGTATTCAATTAGTGTAGGTGTTACTGTCTTACCGCTTGAACCTTGTGAAAGGATTGCGACATATGGATCCTCTTTACCATCTTCAACAAGTACATTTGTGTAAAGTCTTGAACGGCCTTTCCAACCAGCCTTATAATCCTTACGGTGTTGTTCACAACCATAACACTTACCTTGGTCTTCCATGGAACATAGCGCCTTGCGGCGATAGTCTTTTGGATTTGTGTGCTCAACGGCAATAAAGCCTAAGCCATTCTTTTCATTGTAAGAAGGTGAGTCTGGATCTAATTCCTGAAGGAAGCGAATCTTAATGCTTTCCCCATCTTCCAGCTTAACCCAACGAGCCTTTGATCCGTCTCCAGAACTTTGTGGCTTGTCCATAACTTGATTTAGGCCTTTAAGCCCTTTAACTATACCCAATTTGTTTCCTCTTTTCATGTAGTTGATGGTATAAATCCATCTGTATTTCTATTATATCATGGGCTCCAAGATCGATATTCGATATCAGATACTGCGTTTTTAATACAAGTTTTAATTTCCTCATCGGTCATATCGCCTGCATCTTTTGCTTCGTGTGGGTATATCTTACCATATTCATAAGAAGCCCACAAGAGGTCTTTGTTCCTTAGTTTATTAGACAACACATAGCCAAGCTCACGCCCAGCCTTATCTGCATCTGTCATTATAATAATCTTATTAAAATATCTATTCAGTAATTTAATATTATCTTGAGATACGTGTCCGCCCAGCGTTGCAACAACATTTGGAAATCCAGCTTGATGCACACGGATTGCGTCAAAGCTGGACTCCACTACTATGACGTGGTCCCCAATTTTTTTTGCACGATGTATATTAAACATCGTTTTATTTCTTGGAAGATTGGTGCTATTCTTAAATTTTTTATCCGATATAGATCTTCCAACAAGACCTACTGGAATACCGTCTGGGCTATGCACTGGAACAATAACCATTCCTTGTTTTGCAGAATACCCTAATGAGAAATAGTTTATAGATTCAAGGTTAATGCCTCTTGAACTAAAGTAGGCTTTCCCATCTTCTGACTCTAGTATCTCTGTGTGTAGATTAGAAAGAACATCTTGTGGAAACTCTACAAAGTCTGGCTTTTCTTCAAACATATCATTCATTACTTCTTCAAAATTATCAAGAACTTCTGCTTCGCTTTTTGATATAAACCTAATAGCCTCAAAGTCATTCTTGTGCATTATTCTTTTAACTAGATCTACTAAGGTTCCAGATTCACCGCATGCTGGGTTAAAGCATAGCCAGGCACCAGAAGACTTGCTTATGCTACAGCTTGCGCTGTGTCGATTGGAATGAAATGGGCAGTAAAAAGAAACCTCCACGTTTGTCTCACCAGCAATATGAATACCAAGTTCTTTAACTATAGACTTGATATGCGCTGACGAGTATTTCGTGGAATCATCTTTCCTTGCGTAATTCCCTCTGATAGCCATGCCTTCTTCTTTCCCACATAAACTCCATGTAAAGTCATTAAGAACTTCCATGTTTCACCTGTAAATTCTACCGAAAAGGCAGTATCTATGTCAAGTACTCTTATATATCCTTGATCCCTCATTTGATGAATAAGTAAGCTTTCATACTGATGCTTAACCCTAATCATATCTGAGTCATCTAGGAACTCTACATCTATTTGAAATCTTTTAATTCGTTTGTGCGTCATTCTGGAATGGGTTTTCATAAATCTCTTTTACGATACCACGATTGATATCCCAGTCTAGATAGAAGTTGAAGTCTGTTCCGTGTCTATTCTTTCTAGAAACCACCTCAATCATATTTGTTTGAGGATACTTGTGAATAGCCATAGCCATATCAGCATCATATTCAATTGCCTTTGACCAAGCCACTTGGCTCATCATAGGTGGATTATCTTGATCCGATACGTCGTCTGCTGTGGCTGCGGTAATATCTATAATTGGAATATTGTTAGATACGGCAAGCATCTTAAATTCACGAGATACATTTCGGTTACGCTCTACTTCAGAATTTGAACGCTTATTATCGTTAAACAATTGGTGGTAATCAAGGATAACTAAGTCTGGCTTATGCTGATCTATCTTGCCTTGTATCGTAGCAGGGGTAACCTCAGAGTTACCTTCATTTGAAATAAGCACAAAAGAATTTTTTCCTTCAAACCTTTTTGTACCCCAAGATCTAAAATCATCAATGTTAATATCTCCTTTTGACAAATCGCTTGCTTTAAATAGTCCAGAGCCAAGCATTGTATAGATACGATCTCTCATGTTCTCTGGTGCCATTTCAAGAGAAACAATCATAGGCTTAAATCCTTGTTCCCAAGCTTTACACGCAAGATAAGAAGTAAACCAAGTCTTACCACGTCCTGGCCAACCAATAGCAACAATTAAATGCCCTGGAGCCATGCCAGTAGGATAAGCTGTATCGATTGCATTAAATCCAGTTCTAATTCCTGGGGATCCTCCCATTGCTTCTGACCTGTTACGAACAGCCTCAAAATGTCTTGCTGCATTTTCAACATCCGTGATGTCTAAGTCTCTTACGTTATTTGTAAATCTGCTTAGTCCAGCAAGTTCGCTTTGTAGTTGTGATAAAACTCTTGATGCCGCTTCATCTTTAAGGGCAGATCCACCACGAAGAATAATTCCTTTTAGTTTGCTTGATATATATTCATTCTTAAGAATGTCTAGATAGTAGCCAGTCTCAGCTTTTGGAAGCACTGGCTCAAAATCTTTAAATCTTTCTTGCAGCACAGCAACTTCTGGTACTGCTTTAAACTTATAATAATAACTCTTAAGACCTTCCCACACGTCTCTATGAGAAGTAAATAAATCATCTACGTTGTCTGCAAGAAGGGTGCTGATATCCTTGTTCTTACAAACTGAGGATATTAATGTTGCTTCTGTATTCACGCTATTCCGCCTTCTTCAACCATATGCTTTGTCGCCTCCAATAGGTGTTGGCGATTTAACTTGTCTTTGTCAATCTCAGTTTTCATTCTGTCCATCTTGTCAAAGTTATAAAAGAAAAATGTAAGAGAGTGGTCTGGCCTATCTATTACGAAGTAATACTCTATTAGCTGGATAGCACGAGTATATCCAACACTATCTATTACATCTTGCATTGCCCATTTTTCTCTATACTTGTTTACTCTTGCTTCTTTCTTATACTTTTCTTTATATAACTTTTGATAGATCCCAATAAGAATAAAGGGCTCAGACTTTTTGTTGCTTTCTACAATAGCCTGAAGGTCCTCTTTACTTGCCACGGTTAGATAACTCCTCTTCTACCTCACGAGTTTTTTCAATAAGCTTTTCTTCAACAAACTTATATACTCTTTCTGTAGCAGTATCTACATTTTCTCCCTGGCGAACATTATCTTCTATGCCAATACCAATTTTAATGCTTTCGTAATTACCAAGGTTTCTAGTAAACGATAGGTCGATCTTTACCCTTGTATCGTTACTCATTTTTATGCTCCACTTTCTTATGTCTTGATAGAGTATCGTTGGCAAATATACCCCAGCGAACTTCTATTGATTTGCTACAAATGTCACAAACCACAACTCTTGTTTTTTCCACTACTCCGCCTTCCAGACTGGCACAAATTTTCCCTCTTCTGTCTTAGTATACAATATCATGTTGTGTTTGAGAATAGCCAGCAATTCAGATTTAGAAGGGGTATTGTTTGAATAGCCATCTTCTAATATAAATTCATGTATCTGCAAAATGTCTGACTGTTTTAACATATACTTTGACCATGTGCTGTCATCTGGATTAGCTATTGGATATACCTTAGTTGGCTGTTTAATTTTGCCTTCTAATATATAATCTTCAATTGTAACCTTATGCTTATTAAGCATATCGGCAACCTGCTTTAATGTATATGCAGTCTCCATGTACTTAACCACTAAAGAATAGTTATACATAACCCTTCTTTTTTCTGGATAGCACCAAGCGACAATCTCGTCTTTAGCCCTAGAAACCCGTAAGGTTTTATGGATTTTACCCTCTAAGAAGAAATAGAGAAATTTTTTGCGTGTTCCTGATCTCTTTTTTCTAGCCATTTTGCCAACGCATTCGTCTCCTTGTTGAGCATCCATCGGCGCCCACACATAATACAGAACAATTCCATATGTAATTTTTGAGAAAATACTCTATCAATAAATACTCTACCAGTACATCTCTGACATTTCATCATAACGAAAATAGCTTCCCGTCAACAACACATGTATAGTTTGGAGAAATATGAATCATTTGAATATGAGGGTATTCTCCATTTTCAATATGTGCAATAGCAAAACCCTTTTGCCAATCATGATGTTGAGAGTATTTCATTCCATCGCTCTTTTCATCACACATGTGACCAATTTCATAGCCACGAATAGTTTCGCCTTCACCGTTATTTCTTAATTCATATGTTTGCAAATGTGATGCAATTCTATGAGAGTGCCCACGGATCAGAGAAATTTGAAGGTCTTCCATATCTTTTCGAACTGCACCAGTGGCTGATACAGATAGACCATGGTGTACGTGAATATCTCCAAAGCGTCGCTTTGGCAATTCATTGTAATAAATATATTCATATCCAAGAGAATCTAATGACCACATGGATTCTGGTGTCACGTCTTTTATATAATCTGGAAGCTTTGCATCTACGTAATTAAAAATTCTAATATCATGATTACCTAGGGCTGAGAATAACTGTGCGTTGGGTAGCATTTCTCTTGTCTTAGCATAGAAATCTCTTGCTTCTTTGGCTTCATGCCTCATCATAGGAACAATTAAGTCTTTGCTATCTGTCTTATGAAGATTAAGAAACTCTGCCGACCTGCCTTCAGTATATTTACTATAGCATGCCTGATCATCTGTGTCTCCCAAATAGTCAACAACATCTGGCTTGAACCACTTCATTACCTTAAACCAAAGGGCTATAGCTTTATCATCTTGATACGGGAACTGCTGGTCCGAGGATAGCATCCACTTTAAATCATTGCTCATTGTTTGCCTTAATACGAAAAAAGTCACGGGAACGTGACTTTGATGTTACACCCTTAGTGTAACATATTTTACCTGTGTGTCAACTACTTATTTGCTATTGCAATCCAGTTTACTAAAGTGGTTCCAGTTCTTGCTAGGTTGGAACCAACAACAATTTTTGGAGTTAAAGTATCTCCATTTACAATCTGGATGCTTACTTGTTCTTTTGCTCTTAATGTACTTGCTAGTGTAGCAACTACTGTTGGAACAACGGTTCCAAAGCTGGTGTTATATGTAATAGGGACTGCTGCTGAAATTGCACCTGCAGCAATTGCTGATACGGAAACTTGTCCATAGTCTACAATTGGCTGTAGCTTTTGTCCATCTAATGTTTGATTAAATAAGATTTGAGAAGAAAGGTTAGTAATATTAGCCTGAAGCTTCTGAAGATCTGTTGGGTCTAGAGGGGCTCCCTCATTAAATACAACTGGTTCAATCTTAAAGTCTGCCATTATAAGTTTTCTCCTAAATCGTGCATATTTGTTTCTACTTCACTTACCTCAATAGTCTTAGACCTATCTAGTCCATATCTATCAAAGGTATCTGGGTCAACTACATGCCGACGCTTGTTCTGTGATATTAAATATATTTTACCATCTGCTATGTTCTTTATCAAGGTCCCGTCTCTAAAGCCTAGTTTACCTACAACTTTAGATCCAGACAAAGCTGTCTCTGTAGCATGAACCATTGTAAATGCCCATGACTCAACAGCTCTCTCAGATATAAGACGAAATCTCTTTCCATCTTTAATCCAATAAACATTTTTCTCAGTCCTTACCGCTATCCCTGATGGGAAATTTGTTGGACTACTTACTGTCTTGTGTTGCTGCTTCTTCTTTAGCATCTTTGTCCATAAGTTGAGTAATCTCTGCACGAAGAATTGCAATCTGAGTTTCATAGGTAGAAACAATTTCCCCAATACGCTGTTGTAGCGCTGTAATTACTAGTTCTGCTTTTTCAGCCATAGTTAATCCGATCTGTTAGATTCTAGGATACCATTATCCTTCGAGGGCGTCAAGTCTATTTTCTATAGATTCTATCTTGGCTTTTATTTCTTTTAATGCCATTATAGCTAAAACTCCTACAAGTTCATAATGAACCGCTCCTGGATTTCCTTCCGCATCACGAGGAACTAGGCCATCCTTAAGTTCTGGTATCTCTGCCACCTCTTCTGCAATTAATCCAAAAGCCTTTGGAGCACTATCTTCTTCATTTCTATCTATATAAGAAACTGGAGATAGTCTTGTAAGAAGATCCATGTAACTACCCTCTATTAATGGAGAAATATTTTTCTTAAATTTTCTGGAAGATGTGTTTACTCTCAAGAATCCCGTTGCATTTGTTCCAGTTCCTCCTGCATAAACCTGTCTAACAGCATATGCTGATGTTCCAGTATATACTCCAAGAGTATTTGCATAAATTCTACCATCACCATAAAGTGTTGTTGTGCCAACACCTAGGTCAATAGTTCCTGTACCAAGTACCATGCTTCCGCTTACTGAAACAAAGTCTCCGCTAGTAGTGTAATAGTCTCCACCTGAAGTTGTAAGAAACCCGCCGCTTCCAGCGTAAACAGATTTAAAATATGCTCCTCTTAATGCGTCAAATATTGCAACATCTTCTGTCAAACCAGGATCGTCATATGAACCATAAAGATATGTTGAACCACTTGATAAGTAGCCATTAGCGTTGATTGACCATCCACCAATATATCCACTGTCAGCTTGAATTTTTCCAGTTACAGTCAATGTGCTGGTTGATGATACATATCTTAAAAAACTTGTTGCATCGCCCGCTCTAAATCCAGTGCTATTCCAGTAATTGTTTGAATCTCTAGATATCTGTCCAGTTACAGTTAATACACCAGTTGAAGAAACGTATTCTAATTTATTTGTACCATTTCCAACTAAAAATCCAGTAGAGTTCCAATAATTATTTGTATCAATGCTAAATTGTGATGCTGTTATATTTGCAACAGTAACTGCTCCCGTAGATGTGTTTATAGTTACAGTATTTCCAGAAGATCCAATTGTAAGGTTACCAGATCCGCTATATTTAATACCAGAACTTCCACCAAATTGAAATGCCCCTCCGCTTGACCAACTATCTCCACCTGACCCGCTTAGGCTAAATGTAGATGCAGTAATTGATCCATTTACTGTTAGGCTTGGAGAGGCTCCTGTAGTTAATGTAAATTTACCGCTTGCCGTTCCATTTGAATTTCTATGAGTTATGCCATCTGCTGCAATATCAATATAAGAAGATGAAGTTGCTCCAACAATAATACCACTTGTATTAAGCCTAATTGTTGGGCTGCTTGAAGCATTTTGTAAAGTTGAGCTTCCAAGATACCAGCCACCAATTGTTCCGCTTGTTGCTCTTATTACACCGTTATTAGAAACGCTAAATGGCGCACTAGACTCTGTTGCATTTCCTAACCACATACCAGTTGCTGGCTCTGCTTTAAATATACTGTTTCCAGATCCTACAGAAAGATTTCCTGAAAATGTAGAACTTCCTGTAATTGCTAGCGTTCCAGTTGACCCACCAATAAATTCTAATAACTTTGTAGAACCATCTGTTCCATAAATAATAAATGGACTTGAGGCGCCAGACATAACAACTCTAGCTCCACCAGAAGCCCCTGCAGTAATTGAAGCATCTGCTGCCAAGATTCCTGTTTTAATTTCGCTTGCTGGCAACTTGTCCACAGTTATATTTGTAGGGCTAGATGCCACTGCTGTAGAAGTTTCAGTTCCGTCTGCATTTATAGTTCTTAATTTTATATAATATGGAGTACCATAGGTTAATGTCGAACCACTTGTTTTATTTATTACTGTACCTACTCCGATAGATACTTGGTTTGTTCCATTAGCAAAATTTAAAGAATGAACCCAGTTATCTGCACTTGGCGTAAAAGTAGAAGTTGTTCCAATATAAACTTTTGCCCCAGCAAAAGCTCCTGCTGTAAAATTGTTTCCGTCTGACTTCTTACCATTCCAAGAAACAACTATAGATGCAAGTCCTGTTGTAATTGTTGGAGCAGAGGGATCTTCTGGAGTTGTAACTGGTGTACCTACTGTAGTCACTGTTTTTGTAATTGCTGTGCTTGTTGGTGATAGGGTTCCTAGTTTTGATACCGCAACTAAAACTACTGTATACGTACCAGCTGGTGCTGTAAATGTTTTAGTTCCAGCAGTCTTAAAATTATCAGTTGGTTTGGTTCCATCAAATGGTAATCCATCAATATAAATATCAACACGATCAATATTAGTTAAATCTGCACCAGATGAATTTTTGCCATCCCATGTTACTGAAAGGTATCCAGCTGCCCCAATAACATTTGCAGACTGCAATCTTGGTGTTGCTGGATCTGACTCTCCTGGTGTTGATAATGTTTTTGCTGCACCCCACTTGCTAAAACTTCCGTCTTTATTTTTCCATCTAAATTGAACTGGGTAGGGTTGATTTACATCCAAATCAGTAATTGTTAATATGAAATAATTTCCATTTTCAAATGACTGCGAGGTATCTTTAATTAGATCTTCGTATGCCATTTTAGAAATCCAAATCTAATTTATATTCTACGTCCACTGCTCTTCCAGTTGACTTTGATAATGCTGTTGCTAATATTGATCTGCTGATTAAACCAAATGCTGGGTCGAATGTATCTTCATCATTTATTCTAAGCCCGTCCATACCTACAGAAGTTGATTGTCCACTTATTGGTGTTACAATAATTCCAATTTTATTAATTGCTGTTTTATCTGGGCTATTTACTGCGCCAGCAAATACGGTGCTCATTAAAACATCTGGAGATAGGTAGTAGCCGACGCTTGCAGATGGACTAAATGTTATTTCATAATATCCATTATTTGAACTATAGAATCTTACTTTAACTGAAGATAGATTTACGTTGTTTCTATAGAATGCTATCTTAACTGAATCATATATGCTATATCCAGAAAAATCAATTGTAGCAATACTTTGAGTATATTCTCTAGCTGCGGTAGAATTAGATGTCATTGTTAAAACATTATCTCCTACCCTAACTCCAGTTGTAGAATATTGTGGATTATTGTTGCTCTCATCTTTCCAGTCAAGAGAATCGTAAAAGTCTGCAAGGAATTTGCTATCAAAATTATTAATTGATGAACGTGTGGATGGATATATTCCTACCTCTTTAATTGATCCTGCTACATCTTGTGGGATTGTTGTTTTATAAATAACTGAGTACGTTGTTGTTCCCGCTGTTGTCTGTATATCAGTGGCGCCTAGAGTTACTGGTGTTCTGTAGAATTCAAATTCAAGTCTTGTATCGTTTTCGCTTGCCGCCGTTGTTCCTATGCCAAAAGCCATATCTTTTTCAAGATCTGATACGTTACCAGCAATGAAATTAGTAAAGAATCTTTTACCAAATTTAGTAATTATGTTTTCTGAACGGCAAATCTCTTTGCCATCTTGGCTAAATATATAGGTACCTTTAAGCATTATTCTGACGCAGGATTATATAACCTTGCATCTACCCCCTCAACATTTTCTGGACTTGTGCTAGTATTTCTAATTTTAATAACAGCTCTATATTTTGTAATTTTAGTTGAAGCATCTTGATACTCTTCATATGTTACAGACTCAATATCGGTTGGGTCTGGTATATCTACAAGTACGGCTTTTGGCTCTAGATATGTTGTCTTACCAGGATTAGTATATGTTGTATCTCCGCCAGTAAATCCAGATGCATTTCCCATTCCAGCTAGCTGTGCAGCAACTGGTGGCCCAGCTTGATATGAAGAGTATACAGTTTTTGATCCAGCTTTAATTGCAACCTCATATGGTGCAAACAAAGCGACATCAGGGTTATCTTCTGACACTTGAATAATAGGGGGCTTTACAACTTGTTGGCTGGGGACTCTTTTTACCATTTTATTATTATACCATTTGGTCGACTATAAAGTTCGACATGTAACGGTAGTCTCCAATCCTTCGCTAAATGAGTTTGTTATATTTGTTACAATTAAAAGCTGGGTTCCATTAAATCCTTGATAAGCATAATTAATTGAAACAATATCTCCAATACAAATTAATGGATTTCCAAAAGTTGTTAACTCTACTATCTTACCACGATTTACAACCTTTTCTTTAATCCAGTTTGCTAATTTTTTAACATCATTTTCGTTTTGAAGCCATGTTGATTCAAATCCAATTGGCTCAACTATTCCATAGTAATAATCATTATCTTTATCATCATCTGTAGAGTACTCAAGGGTTCCAGATTCTCCTATAGTATTACCGATTAAATAGAATGACGCTTCAGACCCATCTGATAAAGGTATGGTTGAAGACGAATTATTTAGAACGTATGCTTCCCCTCCAAAGCTAGAGGCTTTTGATGCAATAATTTTTGCAGCGCTATTGTTGCCAGTTGACCATTTAACTGGATAGGCTGGTCCGCTTCCATATCTAGTTTTGACATATGCTATTTCTCTAACAACAGTTCCAAATTCATCCAGGATTGTTGCTTTTCTTGCCGACTCGCTTGAATACTGATCCTGATCTGCGTTAGCATCATATAAAAGATTTCCAAAGGTTGTAGACAAAACATCATTTGAAAATTGACCGTCATAAAAGTTAGGCATATAGTCTTGTTTATTATAATCTTCTTCTGTTATGCTTGTTCCAAATACATAGTCATATGCAATTTGTCCTTTTACAGAAACCAGGCCTATGTTATTTGTTGGCGTTGGAATATTATTTGAAGCAGTATAACTTATTGTATCGGTAGTAGTTATTTTAAATCCATTAATGTATGCATTAATTGTAACAGTTTGTTGATAAATTTTTACTTTTACGTCTATTGTATAAGTTACACCAGCATAAATTCCATCTAATGTGCTGGTTGCGCTTACCTGCGAAGTCTTTAATTCTTTTAAATTTGTACCATCAGACTTACATATTCTTACAGATTTTCTATCTTTTGCTGCTGCAGATGCTGTAGTTTCTACAAATATAAAATACCCAGATGTTCCTTCTGCTCCTACAAAAAATCCTAGTCCTCCGCCTGGATTAGGATACTCTTGCGTAGGCATCATAAACATTTTAGTTCCAAAAGCATAATGCATTTTTGAATAAGTGGTTGCCTTATATGTTTTGCCAGGTACGGTAGCCTGTGTTGAAGTTGGTAAAGATATGCCGAAGGATTTTAAGGACACCGCATACTCGTTTTTGTTTTTGCTTGCATTTGTTATCTTTAAATATGATTTAGATGCCTTTACAACTTGAGGGCTAGAATTTGATTTAACTACCTGACCATTAAATGTGCTGGCTGCTAAATCAACGATCATGCTTATGCTTTGTCCACGAGCAGTTCCTTTGTAGGCCTGCATTTTAAAATAATATTTTGAACCAGCTGTTAGATCATCAATAATTACTGAGTCGTCTTCAAAGGTACCAGTGTCGCTAGTACCATCTGGCTGGTATGTGGATAAAAGTCTTTGCCATGTCCACCTATAATAATCTGGGGTATCCGTCATTCCTTCTGGATTTGGTATTAGTTTAATAGAAGTGGGGCTTAGCTGTTCTGCAAAAAATTGTTTTTGAAAATCAATAGAAGATAAAGTTCCGTCCGATCCTCCGTACATTGGTTCTGCTGCCATTATCGCCACACCACCGTTCTACCAAACCAGCTTCCAGCTGTTTCAACTGCTGTTGCTGTATGCGCTGCTGCTGTAGTTCCTAGTGCTGCTCTAGATTTAATTCTATATCTTCCAGTAGGTCTGAAGTATGAAGTTTCTACTGGATTGTTTTGATCTGCATATCCTGGTTCTGATAAGTAGCGATATTTATTAATATCTAAATCAGATTCAATCCAAACCAAAACCTGTGCTCCTCCACCTTTAGGAGTATATTGATATTGTATTGCATCAAATTCAAAAATCTCAGAATCTACTAATAGGTATCCAGAAAAATTATATAAAGACTTATCTTGTGTATATGCATCTATTTTTTCAGTCTCTATAATAAATGCATTTGGGTTGGGGTTGGTGGTAGTGTCATTCATTTGAGATAATGTCGTGGTTGAACTAATTGTATTTTTTAATCCCCCAGCACTTAAATAAAGATCTGGGGACTGCCATAGGGCGGTTGAGTTTCCAATATATTGTGAACTTACTGGTGTACGCCATCTAATCTTTACCTGATTTGCAGAAACAACTTCTTTTTGAGAAAAGCTTACAATGTTTGGCAAAATAGATCCACTTGGTTCGCTATAGAAAGTCCATGATGCACTACTTTGTCCGTAAATGTATTCTCTACTTGAAAACTGTAATACCCCGAAGTCATCAAATACTGCGTTCATCTGAATGTCTCTACATAGTTCTTGAATGCACTCCCACACCGTTTTGCTATTATCTGACCACCAATAATTAATTTGAGGTATAGATGTATCAACAACCTTGCCTGCAGATTCAACTAAATTAAAATTATAATCTGTAAATCCTACTGAGTCTAGTAACCTTCTAAATATTGCTGTTACTGGATAGTTCTCACAAAAAATATCTGGTACAAAAGTATCCATTAAATACTTTGCTCCGTCTAAAGCGGTTATAGACCAGTCTCCATATTCTGAAATACTCCAGTCATTAATATAATAAGTTCCTTGAGGAACTTTGTCATACGATCCAGTTACGGTTACAGCGTTTGAATGATAAATTTTAAAGTAAGGTTTTAGTTCAGCATTTTTTACGGCATAAATAAGTGATGAGTCAAGGCTTGATGAATACCTATTGTACGGCTGAATTTGCAGAGCTGTCTTATCGTACTTAGAAACACTTAGGTTAATGCTATTTGCAGTGACATACCCAATTGGAATTATGTCTGAGCTGCTAGATGATGACTCCTTAGATATAGTTATTACTTCAATATCAGAAGAAAGGTCTTTTACCCATCTTGCAGATACTTCAATTACTCCTATAACTTTTCCTCCGCCAGGATTTGTTGCTTCAAGCCTAATTGATTTAATTGATTGAGGTGTTGAATATGTTACTGGCTCTGACAACGTGGTTGTGCTCCAGTTTGTACCATTCCAATAATGATTAACTAATCCAGTTGATGGTGGCGCAGTATATGTTGTTGTTATCGCAGATCCAGTTTCTGGGGTAACGGTTATTCGGTATTGAGTTGGAAGGGCATGATATTTATCAAACTTAACTACAATTTTATTTGCAAGTGCATGCTTGTTTCCAGTAACTGGGCTGCTTGTTTGTTTATATGTGACTGTAACGTCAGCATTTACGTCTTTTGGCGTAACCCAATATTTATAAAAGGTAGAAACTCCAGGATAATAAACTCTAGGTTTTGTGTTAGAGTACTTTACAGATCGATATGATTCAAAACTATTTAATGTTGTGTCTGCATCCAAGGTAATAAAATATTTAACTCCGCCAGAAGTGGGCCTAAATGGTCTAATTATTGAATCTACAGGAAAAAGTTTTTTAAAAGGATTTAATCTTAATGTTTCGCCAGTTGGACCTACTGTGACACCAGCAATATACTGTGCGTCAGTTGAAGTTGTGGTTGCAGCAATTCCCTCAATCATTGAGTTCATATTATATTCTATAGTGCAACCTACGTCTGCTTTAATTACTGAACTATTTTTAAATAGGTCTGTAAGATTGTTTGATATGTTTATCATTATACCTCTTCCATTGAAAGAGATACATTCCATAATTCCTGTGGGGTATCTGAAGTTGCTAGTTTTGCATTACGTTTAACCATTTCAAATGAGCAGGATGTAAATATCATTGTATAAGTTTCTGTGGTAGCCCCGCTACCATACTTTACAGTTACATCAAATGTATTTTGACCAGACAATGCGCCAGATGTTTTTGCTGCAGCCCCCTCATAAAAAGATTTTAAATCTAATGCTCCGTATCCGCCATCAACTGTAAAAGTTGAATAAGATGGAAGCATGTTCCACGACATATTTATTGTCATTTTGTCGTCTATATAAAATTTACGCAATGTTCCATTGGTCATTCTAGTAGACTTTTCAATTCTGTTTGGCGTAATAGAGACAGGCTGCCTATTATGCTCACTTAGTTTTAGTGTAGTATTAAGGTATATTAATGAGCCTATTGGTAGTGCTCCTGGTGTGTATCCCATTATATTACCATCTTTCCTGGTCCAATTTTCTTAGCATCTAATGCAGTTTGTGCATTCATCATTCCAACTGCAAGTCTTGCAATTTCCATTTCGCTTTGTCCTGGTTGAGTATTAATCACAAGTCCACCTACTTCATAGTGATGAACTGATCCACCTTTATTATATCCCATCATTGGGCTTACGCCAAGTGACTTTGTAGGAATATTATATGTTGTAGCAAGTCCGCCCATTGCCATTTTATTTATACTATCAAGCATTGGTGTTCCTATTGCCTGAACTGATGACGCTCTAATTACATATTCGCCATTAGAAAGCATTGCTGGGATAGAGTCTGATGTTCCAGTTCCTGGGCCTGAAACTTTTCCACCTGGCTCATAATGTTTAACCTGTCCACCCATTGCATATTTAACTTCCTTTACAGTTGGAATTCCAGATGTATTTTCAACAGTGTATTCTTTACCCTTATAAGTAAACGACTCTCCTTTTTTAAGACCTTCTCCCTTAATAAGTTTTGCTAGGTTGTCGGTATTTGCCCAGGTTCTAGGATCGAATCTATTAAAATTAATATTACCGTAATCTTTGCTAACATTTTTTGAAAATGCAGGAATGTCTTTTAGTTTAGCTACCCATGTTCCAAATGTTGCTACGTCTCCACCAAATTGCTTAAAGTATTTTTCTGCATTTTTATTATTTTCTTCTGTTAACTTCGCTAGTTGTCCAGCCCAATCTTGCTTAGGGCCAGCCCCTGGAGCAATTCCGCTTTGTGCTGAATATGCTGGTGTCATTGACTTTGCTGCTTTTGCTCCTTCTGGACCTATCTGAGCAAGTGCTGCTACATCTGACTTAAAAGCTTGTGACAAAGCTTCAAATTCTTTTGAGCCCTTTTCATATCTTCCAGCTTGTGTAATAGTATTAGAAATACTTGTTTGAAGCATTTGAATTTTTGCGTATTTTTCTGCTGAGGCTGCGGCTTTTTCTGCTGCGGCTGCGGCTCTTTTTTGTGCAGCAGCAATGCTTTCTTGAATCTTAAGTTTCTTTTCTTCAAGTGCATTAACTTCTTGCTTTTCTTTAGCATCAATTGCAGCCATTGCTCGTTTCTTTTGGTCTTCAATTGTAAGTTGTCTAATATTAAGCTGTGCTTGTGCAGCATCTGACATGTTACCAGAAGCAAGAGCATCTGCATATTTAATTTTTTCTTTTTGAATCTGAACAAGGAAGCTTTCTTGGTCTGCTTCATCTTCAAGAGCTTTTCTTCTTGCATCAGCAGCTTCTTGAATCTTTTTGATTTTTTTATCAATGGCTTTAATTTCTTCATCGCCATTTCTTTGTGCAGCTTTTGCGGCTTTTTCTGCTGCGGCTTTGTCTGAGTCAGCCTGTGCTTTTAACGCAGCTCCAGAAACTGCCAATTGTTTCAACGAATTATCAGCAAGATTAACATTTGTAGCCATATCTTTTGCTGAAGACTCTAGAGCTGTCATAACATTTAATAAATTCTTTGCTGCTTCTCCGCTTAGTTTGCGTAAATCTCCAGTAATGCCTTTTGTGTAAAGCTGAATCTTTGCCCAAGAATCTCCTAGCGTGTCTGTAGAACTAATTATGGCTCTTAAGGCTGGATTTTCTTTAATTAAAGTGTTATAGGTTTCTTCTGATATCTGCTTTCTATCTCCGCCAAGCTCTTTTATTTTATCCATGGTTAATTCTAATGCTTTTGTTTCTGTAATCAGCTTTCCAGTTTCGTCATTTGTGCCAACTAATGACTTGTAGTATGAAGTTATGCTATCCATGCTAGATTCAAATGCTGCCGCTAATTCTTTTTTATCCGCCCCCGATAAAACAGCTTGATCAAAATTTGCAATTGCTTGTTTTGCTGCTGTTGTTTTATCTACAATATCCATAAAAGATTTAGATGAAATTGCTGCAACCGCTTGGCTTGCTTTATTAGATACGCTAATTATTCCAAATATTTCTTTTGCGGCATCTGATGCTGACTTGCCAGCTGCTACCAGCTGAACCTTTAATGCCGTTGCTGCTGCAATTACATCTTCAGAGTTCATGTTATTAAACATTTCAACAACAGATCCTTGTGTTTCCTTTGCTTTCTTTTGAAGAGCATCAAGTTCTTTTACAGTCATAAATAGACCGCCGCCTACTTGATTTGCAGTTGCTGATTTTGCTAGCAAGAGTTCTCTTTCTTTTCTAGCTTTTGTTAATGCATTGGTTAGTGTGTCTCCAAGATTTGTATAAGATATTCCAAGCTCTTTGGCTTCTTTTGAATTTACCTTTAATGCTTCTTGTGATGCAAGACGTGCTTTTCTTGCGTTATCCCACATCTTAAACAGGGCTACTCCAGCACCCGCTACTGCAACAGCTAACGCTGTGTACGGGTTACCTACGGCAACCTTTGCAAGACCTTGAAGAACAACTCTTGCTCCACCACCAGCCTTAGCAACTGCTCCAAATCCTTTAACAACGGCCATAATTCTATTAAGTATTGCTGGTCCAGCAATCATTCCTACCAATGATCCCATGTCTCCAGCATATTTTTGTCCGACCATTGATCCAGCAATTGAGCCACCTACGCCAGTAACCATACCAGACCCAGCCACACGAGATAGCCCAGATCTAACTCTATTTGGCTTTTCTTCTCCTACTGCAACAACGCCTTCTTGGAATCCTTCAATTTTTCCGCCAGCATTTATAAATGCAATTGCGCCTTCATTTCCAGCTGTTGCTGTTTTTGTTACAACAGATTCTCCTGGTTCAAGAAGTGCTGGGATAATGTCTCCTCCGCCGTATCCTGGTACTTTTGTAACTCCCTTTTCAAATGGTGTTGGCTCAAGATTACCACGTCCCCAAAACGGATCATTAGAGTTAGCAGATGCAGATTTTTGTCTCATCATTGGGTGAAATGCTGATCTTAGTCCTCTTACTGATGCTTGATTAAGCATATCCCCAAAAACATTTTCTGTAATTGGTCCTTTATGAGATGCAATTTTTGCATTTAAAACTTCAGCTGCATTATTAGCAATGCGGTTGGCTGAATGTACATCTACACCTTGTTCTTTTAAGAAATATTTAAGGCTTACCATGTCATCGCCAGTAACTGGTGCCCAATCGGCAGAAGTAGCCTTACCCTTATTTAAATTTTTATTAAATCCTTCTCTATTTTTAACAAACTGTGTTGGGAGAACTTGTACATAAGGCTTGTCTGTTTTGCCAGTAAGACTCATAGATGACAATTGATTTCCTGGAATCATTGGAGCAGATTGACCTGGGAGAGTCTCTAGATTCTTTGTTCTTTCTCTAAATGCTTTTCCAGCTCCATGAATAAGAACTTGGTTGTCATCTTTTACTCCAGCTTTTGTTGGAGTAATTCCATATTTAATTATGTCTGGGTCTTTGTATAGATCACCTTCTCTTTTAGAGAATTCCCTAAATGTCTTACCAGCTCCTTCTTCAACATGTGCCGCAGTGCTCATTCCTCTGCTCTTTGATGTTAAACGCTCACCTCTTTGTGCAGCTAAATACCTATCAGCCTGCCCCTTTGAAGGTACTCTTGATCCGCCTATCCTGCCTGATTGTTTTGAAAATTCTCTTAGTAGTTTTGCTGCTGCTTTTGCTCTAGATAAATTTGCAAATTTTGGAAGTTTTGCACCTACTCCAACAACCCCACCAGCAAATCTTTTTGGTCTAGTTGTTTCTGTGCTGTACGGGGCACCAAATGTTTTTACTCCGAGACCTTGTGCAATTCTTGTAAACAGCCCTCTATTTCTTGGTCTAAACAATTCTTTCATGTTTGACTTACCTGTGCCTGGGTCTACGATTGGTTGTCCCGTTAAAGGAATCATTGAAAGATTCGCTGTGCGGCCCTGTGTTTGTGCAACGGAAGAAACTGTTTGTGCAATCATAGATTCAATCTGTGCGTTGAGTGCTACAATTTTAGCTCTTGCCTGATCAAGGTTAATCTTTCCTGCTTGCAACTGACTTACGATAGCAGCTGATTGTTGGGCTGCTCCGCCAGTAATTTTGCTTATTTCTGGTAATAGGGCCTGGTATGATCCAGATAATTCATTTGTAATATAGCCTGT
>Ga0247723_1000075_pt1 | contig 58600 bp, 85 predicted proteins | sample MSEWelMarce5H_FC_FD_189079 | JGI IMG/M metagenome (GOLD analysis project Ga0247723, IMG submission 189079) | Subsurface sediment microbial communities from gas well in West Virginia, United States - MSEEL Well Study Marcellus 5H_FC | ecosystem: Environmental > Terrestrial > Deep subsurface >...
ATAATAATATTTCTGGGAGACACTGCAATTTGCGAAAGGGTTAAAAAATTAAGATTAAATAGTTCCGATTGTTTCTATTTTTCAATCTACTATTGATACGCAGATCGAATTTGATTTGCTTCGGATGATTCAATCTTTACAAACCAAAATTTGTATGGATCTCCATTGGCTCCTTTGATACTTGCATTTTGAGCCGTTGCAAGTTTGGATTCTGTGATTGAGTCCGTAGCAAACCCAATTTCTTCACGCCATTCGCGCAACGCAGTATTGATTAGATTCTTGTTATCTTTTGTCTCCTAATTCCCTTTCATGGGAGACTTCCTTCCTCCATTCACAAAAAACCGAAAGGAATTATAGGATTCACGGGGACTTGCAATTATACCCGAACCGCGAACATCGGTTCCGAGAATGAGAGACAACTCTTTGCACCTCCGAGTTCGTTCATCCGTCTATTGATTGTAAGGAAGTCCCATTGGAAATCTCTGAAGACTCAGTACAATTTGCCCCGATGATGCAGGGAGTTCTTTTTCATAGAGAAGTTTTTGATCAGTTTTTTCCCAAAGTTTTTTGAGTGCGTCCTATAGGTTGGATGGAAACACCTTGTCTTTTTCGATCAAATAGACAGATTCCTCTCCAATTAGAAACCTCACATCTTTACCATCAAATAAATAGGTAACAATCCCTGCATGCGCCATCTTATTATTACTTACATTAATAATGGAATCAGACATTCGTCGTGTACTGCAAGAATTGGATCAAGATAAGAAAGTGTGGAGTCGATGGTATTGTAAGAAGACATCGTGTACTGCATATTCATGCGTTCGTCGTCAAAAGAAGTTGGAAGAAATTGAAACACGTCGTTTGTTGATGCAATTTGAACTGGAACTCTGTTTGCAGAAGAAAAAAACGGATTTATGTTAACGAAATGGGTTGATTCGCAACAGGATGGCAGACAATCAGTGTGTCGGTTGGACGAACAACGGTCCCCGTTGTAATTCTCGTATTGGACGGAAGCATCCGGAATTTAAGCGATGCGGAACGCATCTGAATACACTTCTTCGGAGTGGATTAGTGAATACTGAAATAACTGAATTCAATTCAAAGTGCAACCACGAACTCCGAAATGCTCGGGATCAAGACAAGGACAGGATTCGTCAGCGTCACACGCGTGAACATACCGAATTGAACGGGCGTTTTCGAACGCCTGAATTTCAGACACTGAATCAGCAAGTCGAGGATGCTCGAATTGTGTTCCGTCAGGAACAAGAACAGACTCGCCTAAATCGAGAGGCACACTACGCGGCTCGCCGTGCCGAACGGGAAGCACAGCATGCAGCCCGTGTTGCACGCTGGGAAGCCGATGCATTAGCCCGTGCTGAACAGCGTGAAGTCCATGTTGCCGAACTGAATGTAGGTGAGGGACATGCAGAATTCCTTGCACGAATTCGTGCAGTACTTGGTGGAGAAGTAAATCCTCCAAACCGTGGCGAACTGGGTAACTTTGCCCACGATACGCAAAACGTTCATACGACTACTTAGATTGGTCACATGAACACAATGATTACAAAAATTCGTAGCATTCCGGTTCCGGAAGAGTACGAGAAAGATCACCTCAAGACCACCGGTGAAATTATTCTGGAGTGTAAACTCTCCAAGCAATCTGCGTGGCAAATGATGGCGAAGTAGTGTCAAGATGAAACGATCTATGATATGGAACCCGGAATTTATGGTATTGTACTGCGCCATGTATGGCAGTAGATCAAAAACTCTCCCAATCGCAACGATCTTACGAAGGTCCTTGCGACTGAGATGGAAGACAATGTTGGTATGTGTGCACAGGGAAATCTGAGTCGCATTATTAATATTCTAACCGGCTATCTCGATGGCTTGGACATTGATACTCGGTCTCGCAATGAGATTCTGGGTGATAAGATGAGTGAGCTGATGCGCACCATCACCGACGTAAAGGTACGTGAGAAAATGGCAATTGAATTCCTGAAAAATCAGAAGGTTCCCGATGAGGAAATTCCGATCTGGGTTGAGCCACTCACCGAATAAAAGGGTCGGACAAACGAGCGCCATTGGGCGTTTTTCAATGATTCTCCCAAATAGGCTTTCAATGTTTCATGATGCGAGACAAACCCAACGCAGGAGTAATCCATTGATTGAGCGATCTTCACAATTGTTTCAACACGCTGTTCCAATTCTGCATCGGTCTCCACTTCACTTTCCGAAGTATGGGATGGGGGATCTGTAATCGCAAAATGAAAAGAAGGAAATGTTTTTTGTAAAGTTTCCATATTTGTTCGATCATTACACTTATGACCCAACCCACGACGTTCAGTTAAGAAGTCGGTTACGATTACATCACAATCAAACTGTTGACGCAATAGCGATGTTGTTTGAAGTGTGCGAAGTAGAGGCGATGTAAAAATCAGATCCAATGAAGGCATTTCATCTCGGGATTGAATCACTTGATCCTTGCCCTTTGCAGTGAGGGGAGCATCCTGATATTGGGGATCTTCCTATGCAGAATCGCCATACAAGGAAGCCGCCACATTGTGTTCCGCTTCTCCGTGGCGAATAAAAATCAACTTCATCCTGTGTTCTATTCTTTTTAAGTGACTGAAAATGGATTTGAAGAAGATCATTCCAAGTGTACGGAAACACAATGGAAGAAGAAACACATTGTACCGTTTGCGAAAAGGAGATTACCTCTCCGTACCACCAATAGTGGTCGGTTGAAATTGGAGAAGGTGTCATTGTCTGCGAGGAATGCTTTGCTGCCCAAAACCAACCTCTCAATATGGATACTGTATTTGATGCATTGGAAGATATGGAATGTGAAATGAAAGCAGAAGAGGCACTCAAGGAATAGCTCGAAGATCCCGACAAGCGCTGTCAACATTGTGGAATTCTTGCATGTGATAGTTGGTTTGGTGATTGGTAGAATGATCTGTACTGTAGTGAAGAATGCGCTGAACTTGATGTGTAAGCAAAATGGATTTTTTTATGATAGATTTGGAAGAATGCATAACACCCCAATTCACAATGGCGAAGAAGTAGACGATTTAGATCAACGATACGATGGTCGCAGAAGTTTCTGCAATGGATCAAGTCCATCGAATCTGCAAGGAGAAGGGTTCTCCAGTTCGTTAGGATGAGATCTATCAGCCAAATACGTAGGTGATTGAGATTCGCAATGTGAAGATCTACTCGGAGTAGGTCTGAAGAGGGGAAGGATTTTTTCTTGAAAATGGATTTGAGCATTCGGAAGAAGCACAAATCCAAGACAAAATGCCGAATATCCAGAATATCCTTGCAGATGTGTGGAATCATTTCGGATGGAACACGAGTATAAATTAGTATCTATTCAATGTAGCTAATCCGAATATTATTAAGTTCATGATATACATGAGTAGTAAAACACTGGGTCTTCCACAAGGAACAACTCATAAATATACAGCTATCATTGAGATTGTAGAGGGAACACCTACATTAATTGATAATTCACTGTTTACCAACGAAACAATGCATTCCATTATGGATTACATTGCCCGTTAGGATCCGATTACACGTTAAGTGTACATGGAACGCCAAGGTTCGGGCTCTTTTTTCTCGTATTCATCCAATAAAATTTTCAAACTTGTTTCATTTAACATGAAAGGGAATTCGATCTTCACATAAAATTTATATTCTTTCATCGTATCTTCATCTGCAATTCGAAGCATATTCAACCGAGTCATCAATGTCTCCACGGAACGAATCAGATTGCGTACACCTTTTTCATTTTCGGAGTATTCCGAGATTAAAAACTCAGATGCCTTTTCTGTAAGAATGACTTCTTCGGGTCCAAAGCAGAGACGGTTCCGAATTTCGGGAAAGATAAAGTCTTTCAAAATTGCCTTCTTGTCTTTCTCCGACTATCCTGAACAATGAATGACCTGCATACGATCGCGTAAAATGGGGTGGACACTGGAGATATCATTGAAAGAAAATACGAAGAGACATTGAGAGACATCCAGATCAATTCCTGCAAAGTAGCGATCATGAAATTGAGAGTTTTGGGAACGGTCGGTTAAGTGAATGAGCATATTGACAATCTCTTCGCCATGGGATGTAGTGGAAACCTTGTCCAATTCATCAAAGTAAAAAACTGGATTCATACATCCTGCATGCATGAGTGAATCTGCAATGCGTCCCCACATCGAACCTTCCTATGTGTAGGAGTGACCCACAAAGTTGGAGATATCGGATGCACCGCCTAATGAAAAGAATTCAAAAGGACGTTGAAGAACTTGTGCAATTCCATTGCGAGCAAAGGATGTTTTTCCGACACCCATGGGTCCTTGCAAAGCAATTACATTGCCCACCGAATTCGGATTGGCTACCCATTGAGCGAGAACTTGTAAGATCTGGGTTTTGGCAGGGACCATCCCGTACACAGCCTCGTCCAGAATCTTCCGTGACGACCGCATGAAATCACTGCAGGCGACTCGACCATGGCTTAATTGTACCGGAAGTGGGATTTGCTTTCCGAAAGGAATCCGAAAGAAAGCATCCATCCAGTTTTTCAATTTCTACGATTCTCCCATCTCAGAAGACATCTCTTCCAGAACAGCTAACTTCTTCAGAATGCTTGATTGTATAAATTCGGAAACGGGGAGTTGTAAGACTTGGAATTTGTACGGAATGTCCGATTCAGTACTCATCATTTTGGCAACATTCTTCATCTTCTCATTCAGAAGTTTCTGTTGTGCAATCGGAAGCGAACGAAACTACTGAGCCTCTTTACGAGACAGAGGTAATGCAGGGGTTTCCGGTTTGGGAGGACGACCCCGACGTTTGGGAGGTGGAGCTTCCTCTTCCTCATCGGACATCCCTGAATACTTTTGCAATAACTTCTTCACAAATCCTTCATTGACTTCGTCCCCCGCTCGAATGTTCAAATTTTGTACTTGAATATGAATCCCTTCTTCAGGAACCTAATCCGAGTCCGAGTCCGAATCGCCGGTTTCAATGACTACCGTATTCTCAGGAACCCACTGTACATCATCGGATGCATTCTTCTTTTTCTTTTTCGGACCATCGTCCGTCATATCCGCACTCGCATTCCGATCCCCTGCACATTCACGTGAAGGTCGTTTTGGCATATCCCTTGCTTTCAACGACAAAAAAACAATCCTTGAAAAAAGCAATGGCAGATCAGATCGAAAAGTTAGCCAGCTTGGCACAAGATCAATTGGACAAGGAAGCCGCCTCCGATCCTGCCATCCGGAAAATCATGAAGATCGTGGAGAACTTTTTGAAGACCCACCGTGTGATGTGTTAGGGAGGAACCGCCATCAATAATCTGCTTCCGAAAGAGGATCAATTTTAGGATCCTGAACGGGATATTCCCGATTAGGATTTCTTTAGTGAAACACCTCAGGAACACGCTATGGAACTCTCGGATCAATTAGTCCGCGCAGGTGTTGCCAGTGTGGAGGCAAAACCAGGTGTTCATTTAGGAACCTTCAAGGTCTTTGCCGATTTTACAGGAGTGGCTGACATTACGCATCTGGATTCCCGAATCTTCAACAAGTTATGGAAGGAGAAGGAGACCAAAGAAGGGATTCACTACGTACCTCCGAACTATTTGCGTATGTCGGTGTAGCTCGAGTTATCGCGTCCGCGTGGTGACGTCTCTCGTTGGAAGAAAGTATTCACACGTCTTCAATTGTTAAATAAATCCTATCCGATCACATGCCCTGCCAAAGAGCAGAAGGTCTCGGAGAAGATATTGACTCCTGAGATGCAGAAGAAGATCTTTGGAATTTTGAAGGACAATCATGCCGTGTTACTTGGATTCAATGTTTCACATGCGAAAGAGATGAAAGATTGGAAGTTCCCATTGGATGTCTTAGCCATTCCAGATAATGCACGGAAGATTGCCGAAGACATTGGAGAAGCCATTGGAGAGGAGCATTCCATTCGTGGAAAGATCCATCCTGCCTTTGAAGAGTTAATTCCGAAGCATTATGAATTACGAGAGAAGAAGCAGACGATCGTGCGTGTCTTTGAGACGGATGCATGCCACAGTTATCACGAAACACCCACGGGTCTTTGGATTGCATCCATTCCCACATTACTTCACTTCTTCTTTGCAATGCTCTATGCAGAGGAGGATTTTGCCCCTTCCAATCGATTGGTGTGTGCTGCCGAACAATTGATGAAGTTAGCCCATTCGGAACAACGTCGCCGATTCAAGATTTTGACACCACTCACTTGCATTGGGAAGCAGTTGGGGTTGTTGGATATGCGGATTGAGAAAGCGGAACTCTACGAGAAGATCGGAAAGGATCGGTCTTCGCCTGAATTCTTGGAATACTTCTTTAGTTACAATCCGAAACAGACGACTCCGGAAAAGAAGAAGTCACTCAAGCAAGCTCTAAAAAAGCTTTAAGAGCCCAATGTAGGAACAGTCCAAGGGTTTCCACCATTTCCAGAATTACAAAAACCACATTCCACCTTTCCGAACAAGTAGGAAATGCGGTACTGATTTCCACCCCGAATCCAAAAAGGTTTCGGTGCGGGAAGTGTGGAATATGTCGCAGGAGTTGTTGAGCCATTTGTAACACGAATTAAACGCTCCCGTGTAATACGTGTGATATCGGACGCATCCCGAGGGGGGAAATAATAGGGACTCACAACTTGGGCTCCAGCAGGATACCCAGTACTGGACGCATTCATTCCTTGCGAACTCATTTTATTCTTATACCGAGTCAATTGTTGGATTTGACCCTCCCTATGGATTTCCGGATGAGCAAGTTCCACTTTCCAACTTTCCCGTCAAAACTGACCACCGAAACCGATCCGAACGCATAACTCCAGAATCCCGTTTATTATCGGTCTGGTACACTCCGTTGACCTTTGGAATCTCGGAGATTTTCCGAAAATCACCTAAGGTGCGAAGACGTTTTGTGAAATCCGATGCTGCAGTATAACGCATAGACATTTATCTTCACAATATAAATGTCTTGGACCAAGTGGATCTGGTTTGCAGTTGCAATCTTTCTTTTTTGGATGTCGATCCGTCGTGAGTACTTTGCATTGACGGGAAATTATGCAACGGATTCCTTGGCGATTGGGAATGCGTTGGATACAGCGAGTACGGGAATCACAAACTTGAATGTGCAGTAGGAACAACTCAATCAACAGTTTCAACAGCAACAAGCCACGATGAAACAGTCCAGTGATCAAGCGGCAGCAGCCCAAGCTTCTCTCGCAGCCATTAATTAACATACCACGACGAACCGAACTATTGAGGCAGAGGACCAATTCCTTCTTCACCCTTCGCAGCCGAAGGTGACGAAGCGGACAACGACTGAGCATCTGCAGGTGTCACAAACTATGCATACTAATCCAAACTTCCGATCTTTCCATCAAATCCACCTCCCGGACTGATGTACAGTTGTCCTGTATTCTGACGGGGGAGTTGTGTCAGTGTGTGATGCGACTTCAAAATTCCATTGACCTACACATCCACTGCATCCTGATTCACAGCCACTACCACATGAATCCACTTTTTAGCAGGGATGTTCGGGATTGCAAAGGTCTCTTGGGTTCCGAAGGTATCCATCTTGATCAAGAGGGCGTTGGTGTGAGGGTCCAAAAGCAAGGCAGGTCCTGCAATCGATGCATCATCGGATCCCTTGGAAAAAATGATCTTGGGCTGTCCGTACCGATAGGAGAAGTCATCCACCCGAATCCACGCTGCCTATGAAAAAGTTTCGCCTTGGGGTTGATTGAAAGAATCGGGTAGGGATCCCTTCTAAGTATCGGCTTTCCGTCCATCCCGAATCGTCGATAATGCGGTGACACTGGATGAGTTACCCAACTATTTGTAGGCAAACTAAATAGCAACCGCTACCACTGCAAGGGTAGCCACAGAAACTGCGATATCCATCTCTTGTACAGTAGAGAGTATGAAAAAATCAATCCTTCACTTCACATACATCTGAACGTTCTATTCGACACGAGGACGAAACACGACAAGAAGACCACTCTGAATATTCTTTGCAAATGCTTCACTGAGACCTCGAAAGATAATCGTACCTGTGTTCATCCGTACCTGAATCATCCATGTTCCAGTTCGATCTTTTGTCTAATTGAACATTTCGATATCGTCATGGGACAACGTGATTGAATACTTGGAGGAATCTTTCGTTTCACGAAATGAAATTGTGCACTTCGTGTAGTCGGGATTGTAATTCACTTCCATCGTGCCGGTCGAATCAAAGCTATAGATCGACATTTTCTATGCAATATCATTGCTACGTCAAGAATGAATCCATTTTTAAAACTGATAGGATGCGATCTCTTTGCCTTGGGGATTTGTGACACCGAATTCGATGTTGTATCCTGTGATGTTCGACATTGCACTTGCGGGTTGAGCCGGTCCTACATTGGAGCAAGAGGTTCCCGCCGAATAGAAAGAAGACGCATCACTGGGCGACAACATACGAGGATAATGGTAGAGTCCACACATGTATCCCGAAAATCCACCATCGGGGTTCAGTTGAATATCCGATGTGGCGGGCTTGGGAACACCCGGTAAAGCACACGACTTTACAAGCATTCCATTGATGTACACATCCAAGTTCTTCTCAAAGACCGTCATAGAAACCGAGAACCAAGTTTGGAGAGGAATATTGGGGACGGTACATGTGAAGACATCGTCATTGGATGTTCCGGTTGTATCTGCCGATCCCGCTTCATTGGGGAACACCGAAATTCCAATGTTCAAACTATTATCGGTAGGATGCAGGGCGACGTTAGGATTCATAATGGCGGGATTGGTCGGATCCGTACGGACAACGACCGGCTTATCCTCACCAAACTTCTAACTCCAATCATTCACAAACATCCACCATTGAATTCCATAACCACCCTGCGTGGTAGCCGATAGAGGAGCTGAAGCGGCAGGAATGGTCGATGTGGAAGACGCATCCTTGGCATACGGAAGGAGATCACCGCTATTGTCCGACGTAAACATATTCTTCAGACGACTAAAGAAGGAAGGTGTTTCTACGGGAGTTCCCAAGGGAGACTTGGTAGGAGACGGCTTGTGCTTGGCGTTCGTTCCTAAAGAAGCAGGAGGCGCTGTGGCACCAACAGCACCAGGTTTGGTAGGAGGTACAAGCGTGGCGGTGGTTCCTGTCGGTGTCGAAGGACCTTGGGATGCATTCGGGTTGGTTGCTTTATCTCCACCTCCACCTCCACCACTCGACGACGACTTGGAACCTGTAAAGTAGGTGTACAGCCAATAAACTAAGTAACCGATTCCACCCAATGCAATCACACCGATGGCAATGTAGAACTACCGTTGCCACTCCATGGATAAACCAAAGTAGGTCTGGGCTTGAGTCGCAGCAGCTTGGGCTTGGGCTTGGGCTTGATTTGCGAACTCTTGGGCTTTGTCGAGAGGAACCGTTGCAATGCTGGAAAGATCCACTGCCGGTGCCGTAGGCAAGGCAGGCTGTGATTGGCTACTCCCCATTTGTGAAAACGGACGAAACCTTTTTCACATTCAAGACCCTACAACACTAACTGTGAATGTATTGCAACAATTGTGGAGAGAAGGGACATGTCTTTCGATCCTGTTCTCAACCGATCATATCCTGTGGAGTTCTACTGATTGATGCACCGACGCTTCCTGCGAATCCGGAAACGGTCAAATGCCTTATGATTTGTCGTAAGGATAGTATGGCGTAGACCGAGTTTCTGCGTGGAAAATAGGAAGTCAATGATCCCGACTACATTTGCAAACTGCTGTCCAATATGACACAAGAGGAACAACTTCGTTTGGTCGAAACTCCCTTTGAGACGCTGTGGACTCGTCTTTGGGGTCCTGGCAATGATCAACACTCCCTTGAATACGAACAATCGAAAGTGAAGTTTGATTCACTCAACCGATTTGCATTGATTACGCAGTCGATGTCGCTTTACACGGAACCCGAATGGGGATTTCCGAAGGGAAGGCGTTCGCGGGGTGAGACTGATGTTGCGTGTGCGATTCGTGAGTTTAGTGAGGAGACGAATCTACCCCGTGAGTCATTTGTTATCTGCCCGAATCTGGTGTTTGAAGAAACCTTCCATGGAACGAATCAAGTGTTGTAGAAGCATGTATACTTTCTTGCAGTTCTCCGCAAACCTATTGATCTAACCTGCAAGTTCACCTCGATGCAGAAGCGTGAGATTCGCGGAATTGGTTGGAAGACCATTCCGGAATGCCGTTCACTCACACGTCCTCATTACACAGAGCGTGAAACAATGCTTTGTACGTTTGAACAAACTCTGAAATCATTTGATCTACAAGACAATCTTGCTTCACAGTAATGGACTGGTTTGCCCTTGCCAAAGCGGTTGGACTTTTTGCTGTCCTCATGTAGGGAGTTGGTTTTGGCTTATCGCTTCTGATTTCGCAGTTGAAATGCAGTAAGGTCAGCCCATCTGCATCGGCACAGCAGGGTGCAATCTGGATGAGTTTACCGACCATTCTGTTTGGTGTGTCGTAGTAGGAACCCTTCCGTAAACATTTCGACGGCGCCTTGGTTTCTTTGGTCGGAGCCACACCGGAATCCGCGCCGTGGTAGGGATCGCTCTATCTTGTTTTCTTGGGAATGGCTGTCACCTCTGCGTAGGTGATTCACAGCACGGAAGTGGAAGTGTGTGTTCCTTCGGTCAGTGAACAACAACAATTCACACAACAACTTATGCAAGAATTGGCTGCCAAGAAGGCTGCTCAATCTTCTACGTCTTAAGTAATGGAAACGGTCAAGTACCGAAATCAAAATTTACCCATTCGTATTCTTCCCAAAGGAACGCTATTGTTTCGTTCATCGGTTCATCCGAAAGACGATACTCAAGGCATTCCTTTGAAAGATGGAACTCGGTGTGTGACACCGCACTACAACGTGTATTTTTACCCGAACCCATTCATGGTTGAATGGACTCTCGGAATGTTTTCTGATTTCAAACCCACAAAAACGCATGTGTACAAATTGACACGAGATGTCAAAATGTTGTCGTTAGTAGAACCTTCCCCTTTCTCACGGCTTGTGAAAAACAAGAAACGAAGCTTTTTGAAACGGTGTAGCAAAACACGCAAAGGATGTTTACCTCGTACGGATCGTGGATACAATCCCTGCTTCAGTGATACTATGATTCGCAAGTATCCGGATCTTGTGGGTACGATATCCATTCCAGCAGGTGACGCAGTTCGGTACAACAAGGGAAAGCGTAGTATAACCCGCCGTATCAAGACATATCTGCACGAGATGAAGGATTCCACTGGAATGGAAATGCCCCCCGAAATCCAACTCCATCCGTTTGCGAAGCGCCCAACCGGGAATGTAATTCTCAAAGATGAGATTCCGGAAACGAATTACGAGCGGATCCAATCCTTTTCACGAAAGGATACGAAGGGAATGGAAGAATTTATGGAGAAGTACACCCAACTCAATGAAGCGACTGGTTTTTATGAACTCAAAAATCAAACTTAAGAAGATACGCCACACCCAGATAAGAAAACACTGCAAAGGCAAACATCCACCACCACACAGGGAAAATGGTGGAGTCTTTCTGTTTGACACCAAATGGACGGATCTGTCCCTCTCGCCCAAACGAGAGAGAGGGTTTCGTATAGAGGAACGCCGCCACCATAAATAAATACGCAGTCAACATCCATACCTTTGGATTTTTGCGAACGGTGGCTTCCATATTATCAATTCCTTTCTAAAATTAACAAGGATGTACACGCTACCGAATCGCAAAGCCTTTGCCGATTCAATTACACGGTTGTTTCGTCAATACCGCAAACCTCTCGATGATGAAGATGAAGATGTCGATTTGTGTACCAAACGCCAAGGGGCATTTGAATTGCTTCCCTACCAAAAGTTAGTTCGCGATTACTTGCTTGCTGAAACACCCTATCGCGGTCTGCTTGTGTAGCACGGCTTAGGTTCGGGTAAGACATGTACCGCCATCGCAGTCGCCGAATCTCTGCTTTCCACTCGTAAGATCTATGTGCTGGCACCGAGTTCTCTTGTCCAAAACTTCGAATCCCAGATTAGTTCCTGCGGAGATCCCATCTATCGGAAATCTCAATTTTGGGAATCCAAGGCAATTGGATCCGCAGAGGACCGTGCTTTTGCGAAAGGTTTGGGAATCTCCGATGCTTTTCTCGATAAGAATGGACGGTACTTCAGCACAGTCCCCGGACGCCCTTCGAACTTCGATACTTTGGATACCAAAATGCAAAAGGAAATTCTCTCGCAGATTGAAGATGTGATTCAACAGCGTTTCAAGTTCATCACCTACAACGGTATCACCAAAGACAACATCGATGCACGGTTTCCGGAAGAGACGATGTTCAATGATTCGGTGGTGATCATTGAGGAAGCTCACAACTTCATTGGAACGGTCGAAAAGCAGAGTGCCCTTAAAACACGAGTCTACAATATGATCTACAACGCAAAGAACGCAAAGGTGGTGTGTTTGTCGGGTACTCCCATCATTAACCGTCCGACCGAAGTAGCATATCTCATGAATCTCCTGCGTGGACCGATTGAACGTGTGGTAATCCCTACTAAAGAAGTAATCTCATGGGATGAAGGATTGATGACAACCTTCTTTCGCAAGTTACCGGATGTGGATATCATTGAATAGGATTCTGTCAAGCGGTACATCCTTCTCACACGCAATCCTCCTTACTTTGACAGTCAATACAACGAAAAAGGCGAACGCATTGCAGTGAAGTACAATAAGGATTTGGAACAAGATCCGGATATTATTAAGTGGGTAGAATCATGGCGGGCTGAATTTCAGAAAGCCAACGGCAATGTCCAACTTGCCGAAGCGGAGAATATCACCAAAGAAGAATTGCAATGCTTACCGACGGATTCGGAAGAGTTTCTGAATACTTTTTTGGATGGATTATCGATTAAGAATGCGTTGATGTTTCAACGTCGTGTGCAGGGATTGGTTTCGTATTTCAAAGGAGCCGATGAGCGTTTGTTAGCGAAACGCATTGATGAAGCGGAAACTCTGGTGAAGGTCGAGATGTCTCCCATGCAATTCAATCGATAGTTGGAAGCTCGTTGGAAGGAGATTCAACAAGAATCTCGCAAAGGACGCCCCAAGTCCAATTTGGAAGAAAACTTCAGTTCGTATCGTGCAGTCTCTCGTATGGTGTGTAACTATGCAATTCCCAAAGAATACAAGGAAACATCGAAGGACGCCGAAGATGACAATGAGGTGGGTGATGGAGACCTCCCAATTCTTGATCAACTTCGAAACAAGGCATCCCAATTTTTTTCCTTGGACGGGTTGAAGGAATATTCGCCCAAAATGTTGAAGATTTACGAAACACTGAAAGCTTCGTTGGGAGAGGCACCTTATCGGAAACAATTAGTCTACTCCAACTACGAACGATTGGAGGGTGTGGGATTGTTCGGTGCGATTTTAGAGCAGAATGGTTTCCAACGGTACAAGATTATCAAGCAGAATGGTGTGTGGATTGAAGATCCCGATCTGAAACCCGGAGTCCCTGCGTATGCGATGTTTACGGGTCAAGTGAGTATTGATGAACGTGATCTTATGCGTCAGATCTTCAACCAGCGTCCCGAACAAAACTTCCCTCCATCTCTGAAAGATTCCATCAAGGAACCGGGTCGTCTCTGTGTTTTTATGATCACAAAAGCAGGTGCGGAAGGTATTAACTTGATGAATGTGCGTCATGTTCACATTATGGAGTCGCATTGGAACCCTGCTTTAATCGATCAAGCAATTGGTCGTGCGATTCGTTTGTGTTCCCATGCAACGCTTCCGATGGATCAACGTACAGTCAAAGTGAATCAGTACATGACGGTATTTAACAAAGACCAATTGACCACTGCAGAGGGGAATAACATTATTCCCATTCGTCGTCAGGATATGGTTCTCAAACGGTAGGAAGGGGAACAGCCGATGTCGGTCTTCATGAGTTCCGATGAGTTTTTGTAGGAGATTGCGTAGGAGAAGGGGCGGGTTTCCAAGAATATCTCCCATCTGCTGAAGCAGGCTGCGATTGATTGCGAGATTCACCGGAAACTCCATTCCAAAGAGAAGCCAATCATTCAATGTATGCGTTTCGATACAACGGTTGGACCCGAAGATCTTGCATTTCAGCCGACCTTCAAACGAGATGAACGAGATGTCCAATATCTGCGAAATATCACACGTCGCAAGCGTCGAATCCAAAAGGTGGTGATCAAGGGCGAGGTGATGTTGTTGGATCCCGATACGAATGAAATCTTCGATGCAATGGCGTTTGAAGACAATCAGCGTTTGTTGCGGATTGGAACTCGTACCGCTCCGGGAGAAATTCGCTTCTTTACGTAAAGCAAATGCCTCTTTCCTTGAGTGCTGCGGATTGGACACGTTTGAAGCGGTTGCAGGGAGCCAAGGCATAGAAGACAGAGATTGCTGCAAATACCGATATCACAAATGTCGTGTTAAAAGCCGATCCTTTTTCCCCGCCTCGTTTGATTTCTCGCGATGTGGGAACGTCAAAGATTCGTCGTCCGGGTTCCTTCTGGACGGATTCCAAAGCGTCGGAACGTACGGACTATGTGTTGAAGAGTGAAACAGTGGGTTGCACACCGCAACTCAAAAAGACTGAAATCTGTGGATGCACAACGACAACATTGGGTCCTCGGATTACGGGATGCCTGAATTGTCGCCTGAATGGAAAACAACATTTGCGTATGTAATCACAATAACGAATGTCAGGTTACTTGCTGAGGTAGACGCCTGGGCAAGGAACTTGTAATATGGGAGTGAGTTAGAAAAACCCAGGTCCCACGGGGGAAACAGGGTACACAGGGTAGACCGGAACGACTGGATACACGGGTCACACGGGATAGACAGGGTAGACCGGTGATACGGGATAGACAGGATAGACTGGATACACTGGATAGACTGGATACACAGGGTAGACAGGAGACACGGGATATACAGGCGATACGGGTCCGATTGGAAATGGGATTGCTTTGAAGGGTTCGGTTGTGAATTCGGGAGATCTTCCGCCAAGTGGAAATACAGCCGGCGATGCATAGACTGTGACATCGACTGGACATTTATGGGTTTGGGATGGTTCTGCATGGAATGATGCGGGACCGTTTGTAGGAGCGACGGGTGATACTGGATAGACTGGAGATACAGGAGATACCGGTTATACTGGAGATACCGGAGACACCGGAGACACCGGAGATACCGGAGACACCGGTTACACTGGAGATACTGGAGATACTGGTGATACTGGGTACACAGGCGATACGGGATAGACAGGATAGACTGGACCTGCAGGAACCCCCGGTGGACCGACAGGAGACACGGGATACACAGGAGACACGGGATACACAGGAGACACTGGTTAGACAGGAGACACGGGTCCCCAAGGTGTGGCTGGATCCAACGGTCCAACTGGAGATACGGGTCCTGCAGGCGATACGGGATAGACAGGATAGACTGGACCTGCAGGAACTCCCGGTGGACCGACAGGGGACACAGGACCCACGGGTGACACTGGACCGCAGGGTCTGATTGGTGATACTGGACCCACGGGTGACACTGGACCGCAAGGTTTGGTAGGTCCGATCGGTCCGACGGGTGATACCGGAATGCAAGGACCTCCGGGAATTCAAGGGGATACGGGAGACACAGGACCTCTTGGACCGCAGGGTCCCATTGGACCCACGGGTGATACTGGACCGCAAGGACCACAAGGTGACACAGGTCCGACGGGCGATACTGGACCACAGGGTCTGATTGGTGACACTGGACCCACGGGAGCTGTTGCAACAACCACCTATGCAAGTGCATACTCAACAAGTGATCAAACACTTACTGCTGGAACTGCAGCAAATATTGCACATGATACAGTTGGTCTAAACAATGGTATCACAGTTACGACAGGAGGTGCTGGATTTTTCACAGTTCCAACGACGGGTATTTACAAATTAATCTATTCGATTCAAATTGTAGGTTCAGGTAATGGTAATGTATCATTTTGGTTAAAAAAGAATGGTACAAATATTTCCGACACAACTACATTGACTATTTTCAAAAATGGAGAAGAAAGTGTAGTGTGTACGGAATACATTCTAAATTTAAATGCGAATGATCAAATTCAAGTCTGGGGTATTGCCATCGGTGCTAACTCCACGATTAACTATATTATAGCTGGGGGAACTCCACCCAATGATTATCCAGCCGCACCCGGAATTATTACAAATATCTATCGGATTGCTTGATAATAATGGACGTCAATACGATTGCATTGGCATTGTTTGGTTTTGGGGCATTGTATGTGGGATGGAAAACCTACACATACTATACACCCATTCAACACTCAAAAAAGGTCTTGACTCCTTGGAATCACCAAGAAGGCAAAACCCATCACATCCAATCCAAAACGGGGGATGCATCGATGTTTACACAGAAGGTACGTCGGCGAACGATTGCAGAAGTCCAGCGTGCACCCGGAAAAGCACCTCTGCGTGAAACCCGAACTTCGGTTGGATATACGAATGGTGTGGTAGAAACCTACTTCATTGATCCTTGTTGCTTCCCATCCAAACCCAAACAACTCTTGCTGGATGGTCGTTTTGCAAATGATGACGAATGTGCGATCTTGGATGATACAGGTGAAGAGTGTATCGTATAGGACGCTGGAAATGCATAGACTCAAGTCTGTGGTGTTTAATAAGTATGTCGTGTGGTACGACCCCTGTGAAATTCTTGCTTCGAAGGGCAACGGCTACTGAATGGGCAACCTCCAATCCGACGTTACGAGCGGGTGAACCTGGGTTTGAATCGGATACCAATCAACTCAAAATTGGCGATGGAGTTCGGTCTTGGAATGCATTGCCGTAGATTACAGGCGGAGGAGGATCGACTGGTTACACAGGTTATACCGGAGACACAGGATTCACTGGCGACACAGGTTATACCGGCGACACAGGGTACACTGGTGACACAGGGTACACTGGTGACACTGGCGATACGGGATACACAGGATACACTGGCGATACGGGATACACAGGGTACACTGGCGACACAGGATTCACTGGTGACACAGGATACACAGGGTACACAGGCGATACGGGTTATACCGGAGACACAGGATTCACTGGCGACACAGGGTACACAGGCGATACAGGATACACAGGCGATACAGGATACACAGGGTACACTGGCGACACAGGCGATACAGGATACACTGGCGACACAGGCGATACAGGATACACTGGCGACACTGGCGACACTGGCGATACGGGATACACAGGGTACACTGGCGATACAGGATTCACTGGCGACACTGGCGATACGGGATACACAGGGTACACTGGCGACACAGGATTCACTGGTGACACAGGATACACAGGGTACACAGGCGATACGGGATACACAGGTTATACTGGCGATACGGGTTATACCGGAGACACAGGATTCACTGGCGACACAGGGTACACAGGCGATACAGGATACACAGGCGATACAGGATACACAGGTTATACCGGAGACACAGGAGACACAGGGTACACAGGCGATACGGGATACACAGGCGATACGGGATACACAGGCGATACAGGGTACACAGGCGATACGGGATACACAGGGTACACAGGAGATACAGGGTACACAGGCGATACAGGATACACAGGCGATACAGGTTATACCGGAGACACAGGTTATACCGGAGACACAGGATTCACTGGCGATACAGGATACACAGGGTACACTGGCGATACGGGATACACAGGATACACTGGTGACACAGGTTATACCGGAGATACGGGTTATACCGGAGATACTGGCGATACGGGTTATACCGGAGATACTGGCGATACGGGTTATACCGGAGATACGGGTTATACCGGAGATACGGGGTATACCGGAGACACAGGATTCACTGGCGACACAGGGTATACCGGAGACACAGGATTCACTGGCGACACTGGTGACACTGGCGACACGGGTTATACTGGCGACACAGGGTACACAGGGTACACAGGCGATACAGGATACACAGGCGATACAGGTTATACCGGAGACACAGGGTACACAGGGTACACAGGCGATACAGGGTACACAGGCGATACAGGATACACAGGCGATACGGGTTATACCGGAGACACAGGATACACAGGCGATACGGGATACACAGGCGACACAGGGTATACCGGAGACACAGGATTCACTGGCGACACAGGGTATACCGGAGACACAGGATTCACTGGTGACACTGGCGACACAGGGTACACTGGGGACACTGGCGACACAGGGTACACAGGAGATACGGGTTATACCGGAGACACAGGGTACACAGGAGATACGGGTTATACCGGAGACACAGGGTACACTGGCGATACGGGATACACAGGCGATACAGGGTACACTGGCGACACAGGGTACACAGGATACACTGGTGACACTGGCGATACGGGATACACAGGGTACACAGGATACACAGGATACACAGGGTACACTGGCGATACGGGTTATACCGGAGATACGGGTTATACCGGAGATACGGGGTATACCGGAGATACGGGTTATACCGGAGATACTGGCGATACGGGTTATACCGGAGACACAGGGTACACAGGAGACACAGGGTACACTGGCGACACAGGCGATACAGGATACACAGGGTACACTGGCGACACAGGGTACACTGGCGACACAGGCTATACCGGTGACACGGGTTATACTGGCGACACAGGATACACAGGCGACACAGGCGACACAGGATTCACTGGTGACACAGGTTATACCGGAGACACAGGATACACAGGCGATACGGGTTATACCGGAGACACAGGATACACAGGGTACACAGGGTACACAGGCGATACAGGATACACAGGCGACACGGGTTATACTGGCGACACGGGTTATACCGGAGACACAGGATTCACTGGTGACACTGGCGACACAGGGTACACAGGAGATACGGGTTATACCGGAGACACAGGGTACACAGGAGATACAGGGTACACAGGGTACACAGGGTACACTGGCGATACGGGATACACAGGCGATACAGGGTACACTGGCGATACAGGTTATACCGGAGACACAGGTTATACCGGAGATACAGGTTATACCGGAGATACAGGTTATACCGGAGATACAGGTCCTGCAGGTGTAACTGGAAATATTCAATCTATTTAGTAGTTTCGTGAAACACTCGACTTTGCACAAAACGAGGCGATTGTATCCATTGCACCGCCCCAAGAAAACACGGGAACTTTTGCGGTCGATGTGGTGGATGGAGCCGGCGATGTACTATTATCCAACTCTGCATTCTCGATGATACCTCCCATGTATACGATTCCAGCAGGAGATTGGACTATCTTTATTCCTTTGATTTAGGGAGGTGGAGGCACAATTGGACAGTAGGATTCCTATTTCCAAATATACAAAAATTCAATTTCAGCACCCGATTTATTAGCTACCAGTAATTCAGTCAAACTATCGGGTCAAGCAAACAATGTTGATTTAGTATACACTGTCAATTTTAGTTCCTTAACTACGTTAACTGGCGGTGATGTACTCTTAATCGCATTCTATGCAAATAACATTTCGGGTTCAGATACGACCAATACAACTGTGTAGTAGAATGTTCCCAGTTATCAAGCATAGTTTACGACCAATTTACTAATCCAAGGGTCACAAGGCGATACCGGAGACACAGGATACACAGGAGACACAGGGTATACGGGAGACACGGGTTATACGGGTGACACTGGGTACACTGGCGATACTGGATTCACTGGCGATACGGGTTATACGGGTGACACTGGGTACACTGGCGATACGGGTTATACGGGTGACACAGGGTACACTGGCGATACGGGTTATACCGGAGACACAGGTTATACGGGAGACACAGGGTACACTGGAGACACAGGTTATACGGGAGACACAGGGTATACGGGAGATACAGGATATACGGGGTATACTGGACCTTCCTTTGCAGGACCGACGGGTAGTGTTCCTTTTTAGGATGGTGTTGGACTGACTGGGGTGACTGGCTTTACATAGGTTCCTGCAACTCTATTAGGTCTTGTATTGGATGATAACTTTACACCCTATGAAGACGATAAGTATACATTGGGTACAACAGGGTATCGTTGGAATCATGTGTATGTTGGAGGTGGTTCAATTACAATTGGAGATGTTGTATTATCTGCAACGGGAACATCGGGTGCAACCGGATCTAATTTGTAGATCAATTCCAATATTATTCCGACTCAATCGGATACTTTTTCAATTGGAACGGAAGGATCGCGGATGAAAGAGATGTAGATTGGTGCGGGTACTGTGTTTATTGGACCGACTGGTTCATTAGGAAATGATGTAAATGGAATTGTGTAGACATCGCAAGGATTTGCAACCCCTACTCTTGTGTTAGGTGCATCCATTCCAGGAGGATCGGGACCAGTTGCAGGCGGTGTCCAATTGGGATTGTCAGGAATCACTGGACCGATCACTTATCAACATGTGGGAGCTACAGGGGCAGTCGATGGTCCTGTGTATGAAATTGCAAATATGAGCGATGCCCTGAATGCGTCTGCATTTCTCGAGTTAACAGGGGCTACTGCAATTGGAGGGACAGGTCCATCCCCCACCATCATTCACTCCACAACCGTTACACCGGGTCATACAGGATATGTATAGGCATGCTCAACGGCTGTTTTTTCGAATTCAACCAACTTGGAGCAATTGATTCACATGTCACTCCGGATTAATGGTGTTGTGTCTTCTCCGACCTTATTCCATTGCATTCGAAAACAAGGAGGAATCAATGGATAGGTGTCAGCAACTGTGCAATATCGGACTTCGATTCTCTTAGGACCGACTGCGCATGTGGTTGAAACATAGGCTTGGGCGGGTGTCGCATCGGGAATTTTAGTAGAGCATTGTGACACATTTGCAATATCAAATTTAACTTAAAATATAGTTCATGGATGCAAAAGGTTCTTGAGTTTTCATACGTTCCATACAATAAGAGAAATGCCCGGTGGCTTAATTCAACTTGTGGGCAAAGGCGCCCAAGATGAATTGGTAACAGGAAACCCCTCCTTTTCCCATTTTCGTTCGGTCTACAAACGGCACACCGATTTTGCTATGGAACATGTCCGTCTTGACTTCCGGACTTCCACATTGGAACTTCCCAACCAAGGTACACGTACCATGCGTCTGAAGGTGGACCGCAATGCACAGTTATTGCATGATTGTTACATTCGCGTGACATTGCCAGACATCTATTCTCCCGTGGCTCCCATCACACCCGGAGTTCACCCTGAAGTCAACCACGATGCAACTGCGATTGGGTATGAGTTTCAGTGGATTCCGAACATTGGGTACAACATGATTCGCAATGTTTCGGTTCTCATCAATGGGTCTGCGATTGTGACCCACACGGGTGAGTGGATGAAATTGTATTCTTACACAACTCATGATGCAAACAAACGTGAGATTGTCGATCGAATGGTAGGAAATGTGGTAGAGATAACGGATCCTGCCAATTCGAATGGATGCTACAATCAGTACCCTCACGCGATTACTACTGCAACTACAACTGCTCAGCCTTCCATTGCAGGGCGTGATTTGGTGATTCCTCTTCATTTCTGGTTTTGTGAAGATGTCGGCTCTGCAATTCCGTTGGTCGCTCTCCAATACTCGGAAGTTGAGATTGTGGTCGAGTTCAACAATGTGTACAATCTCTTTACCGTATTGGATGTTCGCGATTCCAGTCCAACGTTTGGTCAACGCATTGCACCTGATCTTGCATCACCGGAATTCTCGATGGATCACTTCTTATCACCTCCGCTTGCCAATGGTGGGTCGTCCAACTCATCGTTGAAAACGTGGAGTGCGAATCCGTTCGTGGAAGCCAATTACATCTTTTTGGCAGATGCAGAAACGATCCATCTTGCAAAGTCGGACAATGCTTTCAAAATCAAGGAGGTTCGGATGGTCCAGAAGGAACAGATGTAGGGTGCAGGAAATGATGTGGAGCTGACGATGGTGAATTTGTGTACGCGTATGGTTTGGGTGACACAACGTTCGGATGTGGCAACTAAGAATGGCGTGGACAATTACACGAACTGGGCAAATCCCAACCTACCTTTAACGTCGACTTCTCCGTATATGACGCCGTGGTATTCGTCGGGCAATGCAACGGGATTGAATATCCGTGATTTGGATCCGGTTGTGGATTCGGTGTTAATCCTTGACGGAGCGGAACGTTTCAATCCGAAGCAACGTGATTTCTTCACGTTATTGCAGAATTATCGTCATCATTCGGGGAAAACGACTGGACTTCCCGGAGTTCACACGTATTCATTTGCATTGGATCACCACAACGTCCAACCTTCCGGATCTCTGAACGGATCCCAGTTTAATAAGACAGTTTTGCGTACAAACTTGATCGAGCCGCCTCCGGCGGATACAGTGACATCGACGCAGGTGTGTGTGTTCAAGAGTACTGCGTTGGACGCGAATCCGGTTGTGGTTTTAAATCCTGCAGTGGTGAATCCGGAAGAGGTGGTTTCGATTGTAAACAAACCTGTGACTCAAGTTCGGGCGTATACCTTCAATATGCGGGTGCATGTGGAATCCTACAATTTCTTGCGAGTCGTTCGGGGTATCGCAAATGTCGTCTTCTCTTCTTAATAAGATATGTCTGGCGACGGTTCAGGACTTACAATCTCCAAGGCGGATTAGGGTGTCGAAGGAAACTTCATCGATGTTACATCGCAAGTGCAGAATTTAGTACAGGATGGAGGGATTAATCTGACAGTGGGTGCCCAGCAGATTGGAATTCTGGATCCCGCTCCGGGCGTAAGCAAAGCTTTGCGTGTCACCTACAAGATTAATGGAAAAAACAATCTTGCAACCGTCGATGATGGAAATGTCTTTTCGTTGGATGCGCCGAGTTTAGGATCGGGATCGCAAACTGCGAATCAAGCCGTGGGAGGTATTTTTTTGAAATTACTGGGTTCAGTTGGTAACTTTTTAGGGTTCTTTCTCTTGTTCTTCATTTCAGGAATGGGATATGCATTGTTTGGGGGAGTGAATGGAGACGGAATGGAATACTTGGGAGTTTTTGTAGCTTGGTTCTTATTGGCAATGTCCCCGTTCCTTCTTCCAATTTTGTGGGTTCCTCTCTTGATGGGTTTCTTTGGGTGGAAAATAAAAACGGGGCTTCCAACCCCCTAATTTTTTAAATTTACTTCAGCGTTGCAGTCTTGAACTTACCCACCCCCATGAAACCCATGAAGACATCGGAACCGCCCGAAGGATCAGGCTTGTAGACGCGACCGGTCTTGGATCCGACGAACTACTCCGTAGCATCGTCAGGCATCGTAACCTCGTTCATCTCCTCATCCTCGTCCTCAAGAGGACCGGTGTAGATCTTGTTGTTCTTGTTGTGCTTGTACACGCCGGGCTTCTCCTCATGGAGCGCCTTGTCGAGCTTCTTGAGCTCATCCACAGAGACGTGATTCACATCCACCTCCTCGACCTCTTCGGTCTCCTCAACTTCCTCCACCGTCTCCTCTGAGAGGGACGCAACGAAGTCAACCATATGCTCACCGGGCTCCTTAGCCCCATAAGCGTCCTTGTCCAGGGCGTTTGCATACTCTGCAAATGCCTTGGCGTGAGTGTCGTCGATTTCGACATCCGCATCCGCGAACGCCTTCTTAAGACGATCCACAAAGGGCTTCGTCATACGACCGATATTCTTCTCAGGCTTCGCAGCCGCCTTCTTACCCCCACCCTTCACGGGCTTCGGGGTCTCCTTCTCACCCTCAATCTGCTTCTCCAGCTTCTCGATCTCGTCGTGATACTTCTTGCGCTTAGCGTCGATATTATCGGGCTTCACGCGGGACTTCCCTGCCTTAATCTTGTCCTCAAAATCGGACAGCTCGGCACGGATCTTTGCGAGCTTCTGCTCCTTCTTCTGAAGGGGCGTCAGCTTCTCGGAATCGCTCTCCGACCCAGACGCATCAATCGTCTTGGTCGCAGGCTTTGAATTCTTGAGCGAATCAATATCGCTCTTCATAATCTCAATCTCCGCACGGAGCTCGACAATCGTCGCCTCCATCTCCTTCTTGTACGTTGCGAGTGCAGCGGCCATTTTAGATATGCTTCGTTGAGAAAGGTATGCGTTTTGAATGTTTGCAAAAAATGAATCCGTTTTCATGAAATTCGTGAAATGGACCCGTTGTCTTCTTCATCCGAATCGGGTGGTGTGCGAATGGAGAGTACAGGAGAGTGAATTGAATATGATCGGTGTTTGAATAATTGTGTAAATTGAACATTCCGCTTGAATCGTTTCGGTTTTGGAGTAGAATAATCTTCCTCACGTGCATCTTCCCTACGAATTGTCTTAATACGAAGGGTTAGCATGCTCTTTGCGAATTCCAAAGAAAAATCCTCCCCCAAATCCATTTTTACCTGACTGCATGCCCAGCGAAGTTAATTGTTAAACAGACGCTTCGGCTGGATAGCCTGAACCGTTGAAATGTGGAGATCTTCGGGCGACATAGTTGCCTTCCGCTTACGATTCCGCTCCTCCTTAATATTCGGAGGATTGGAGTTGTTCGTCTTGCGTTCGGGCGTCTTAGGTGTCGGCTCAAAGAAGTCTGCCATTTGTGTTGAATGAGAGAGATACACGATTCCTATTTCTATCCAAAAAAAATCCGTTTTCTTTACTTCGCATGAAGACGACGACACGGGCTGCAGAACTCATTTCGAGGACCTGCGTCCTGCCCACATTCTGCACATGGATACGCATCAAACTCGGGTTCAATTGCACACTCCTTACAGAGGACTGAGTCGGGGAAGAATTCAGTAGAATCACACCACTGACAAGTTCCTTGATTATCCTCACGACGCTTTCGTGTCTCATCCGACATCTGAGTCGGATCGTAAATTACACACTGAAATCCTTCATAAGCGTCATCAAAGCAATAGGTCTCCCAATGCTCTTTCACAATGGTAACGAAATCAACCTCTTCGAGTAAATCCTCGGGTACATAAGCGTATCCATTCTGGCGAACTCGTTTGAGAAGTTCTTCCATGGTATACGCATGCAGAGTGTGATGAATTAAAAATCCATTTTTAAGCAATGAAGACACGAAAGCATCGTCTGAAACGGTTATGCCCTTGTTCTCCGGATGTCGGCGATTGTCCGCGTTGTTTACGAGTAAAACGCAGAAAAACCTATCGCAGAAGGTAAATGCGTCTGTGTGAAATTCTCTTACTTGCTTCTGTGGTTTTGATTGCACTGGGTGGATTGAGCGATATGACGGGGTATCGTTTTTTTGGAATCTCTCGGGATCATTACTGGAATGATGGCATGTACCTTGCAGTATTAGCCATTGCAGTTCACGTTTTGTATCGCAAGTAAACAAAATGATGGGAACTTGTGGAGCCGGTCGTACGATTCGCCGCAAGGCGTAGACCACCAAGCGTGGAGTTCGTGTGCGTTCGGCGCGTGTGAAGGATATGGGTGCACCCGGAAAGTGGACGGTCAAGAACAAGTCCAAGGGAATTGGTGAGCTCAAGGAAGGTGAGTTAAGTAAGCGTGGATATGCGGTTACCAAGGGAAAGACGGCTCGTCACCGTGCATTACGCAAGACGGTTCGTTCGTTGGGTGCGCTTTCGACCTTCCGTAAGTTAAATGCGGTTGCGACGTACACGAAGCGGACATCCAAAGGAAAGTCCAAGACGTTCAAGGCAGACCGTAACTGGGTGAAGAAAACGTTTATGAAGAAGTAATAAATGTACCACCATTTCGTATCTCACGCGATCACAGCCTTGGTGTTTGTCGCGTTTGTCCCAGGTGTCCTTGTGACACTTCCTAAGGGAGGTTCTCGCAAGATGGTTCTTGCTGTGCACGGAATTCTCTTTGCGTTTGCGATCCACTTTGTGATGCGCATGTACCACCGTCACATCGTGTTCCGCGAGGGCTTCGGAAATTAGGGACCGACGTGCCCGAATGGGTACCAACTCATGCCGGATCAGACATGCAAACCGGTCGGTCATGCGACAGGTCCTGCGCAGACTGGATTTTCGGGTATGTAAGGTAAATGAAGACCAAGACAATCCTTTCGTTTTTGATTGTGGCAATTTTGCTCAAGGTAGTATTACCGTAGATCCATCGGATGGAATTCTTTGACAACCCCGATACGCGGGTCAATCCTCCCTGCCCCCCGAATTCGGTGGCAACGCACACTGGGGATTGCAAATTGGCAAAAGACATCTACGGTCTTCCTGCGTAAGCAAACAAATGGAAGCCGAAGCCTACGCTGCCAATGCAGAGTTTGATGAACTTCAAGCGAAGTTATCATCCAGCCCTGAGCCGGAAAAAACACGAATTTAGGAACGAATGAAGAAGCTCGACGGTATTCGTCATGATTGCATGCGGAAGATCCGAATGAAAAAGAGGTCTTCCACCCCTTAAATTGCATCAATGTCATCTTCCGAAATCTCAGAATCCTCAAACTCGAAACCACCTTCCGTTGTCTCTGTAGCCTCCTCAAAGAGGCGCTCGTCCAAACCGGTGTACTTAATCCGCAGAATGTGATCCTTCTCAAGGATCGCAAAGATCTCATGAGGAACTCCTGCGAGTCCCGTGACCGAGATCAGAACCAATGAGCCAATGCCCACCATAACCGAACCCTTTCCACGTCCCTTCATGCCTCCCACAAGAGAAGCCTGAAGAGCCGGATGAATCTTCTTCTGATAGTCCTGAGCAAAGATCTCAAATCGTCCATTGCCGAGACGCTTTGTTGTGCGTCCAATCATGGTTCCCTCGGGGAACTTGTCCTTGAGATCGGTAATCCATGCATCCACAAGACGGGCATTCTTGACCGCCTTGGGATGAGGAGCCGAACTCTGGCTCTTGTGCTTGCTACCACCGCTGATATTCTTCGGCATTTTAAGCTATACAAATTGATTTATTTCACAAACTTAAATCCGTTTTGCACGGAATGTCTTACGCTTGCCTGCAGAGAAGGACTTTTCACCCCGACGACGAAGCGCTGTTCCCAATGCACCCTATGTGATAAACTCTTGACCTCCAACCACAACCGCATCCGTAGATAAGGAAACTCCAACGACCATGTCCGCACCCATATTGGAAGCCTTCTTTACTAACTGCTCTAACGCTTGATCACGGGCTTGCAAGAACTTTGTGTTGAGCAAATCATTCTTTCCACCAAAGATTCCCGTCAACGACGCAAAAAACTGACGAAAGTCCGAAATGGAACGTGTAACTAAACCATCCACAATTCCGATGACCTCCTATTGACTTGTATCAAAGGTTGTGGTCGTAGTCAATAACATTTGTAATAAAAATAGGTTTAAATCTTCAGAAAGTCGGGTTGCATCCGTCGTGTGTAGCGTACAATTCCACGAAGTTTCATTTTGTTTTCTGTATAGAACGTCTGATAGGCTGTCACTGCATCCGAATGTTTGTATTCGTCAGGCATCGCTTGAGCAAAGGGTGTACGTGTTTGTTTGGGAAGCGACGGAGGATTCACAATGAGCCACCGAATGTGGGCTTCCGTCTTGTGAATCTTTCCCTAACGAAAGGTGTATTCCTTGCAGAGATAGTATCCCAGCGCACACAGCCAACGATAATTCTCTGCATTGTCCCGTGCCCAGACCGCACACGGATGATTGACGTGGGTCTTCTTGTATGCATTGTCGGGTAGAACATCGGGATTCGTAAGCCAATGGACCGAGTATAAGAGTTGTGCAGTTTCCAGAATCATTTTGACAACATGCTTGTCACAATGAAGTTCGGCTGCGATTCGAGGATTGAGTGAGAGAACAAAGATGTTCATGGTACGTCTTCTTTCAAAACAGATTGTGTCATCCATTTTGAAAGAATGAAATAATGGAAGCACGTATTGCAAGGTTTCGTGATTTAGCAGGGAATCCGTGGTTCTCGATGATGAATTGGGTCTTGGATGAAATGACAATGCCACCCAAGAATCGTCGTGTCATTCAGAAATGTTGGATGTTCTACGCAATTCCCAAAGAGATTCGTAAAAATGGATTTGAACACCGTTATGGATGGTGATCGTATAGTTAAAAATGGTCAAGTTTATCACAGTTATTTAGGACAACTTGATTGAAATGTCGGAAGACCAGAGGATTCGCCAATTTCTGAATGATGCAAATTAGCAATTTCCTCAACGGATCATTGATCCTTCTTGGGCTCATCTTGTGGAGAAGAAGCTCCGCATTCCTGAGGATGCACTTCCGTATTTGAAGTAGGATGATGAGGATGAGGATTAGTAGGTATGCTGGCAGAAGATGTATCTGGATAAGATTCGTGCAAACCCTGAACAGGCTGCTGAGCTGATTGCAGAGTAGGATTCTCGCAAGAATATGCAGATTAAGGTTCGTTGAATTCCCAAATGGGAACTTTTTACTTGTACTTGAAGAAGTAGGTATCCGGATTATAGACTGCATGTTTTTTCATAAACTCATAAGCAGGACCCCAATTTTGAGTGCTGAATGTTTGGATTAACGTGTAATTGTTCTCTAAAGTATCTTGGGGATGCACAAGAATCGGTTTGGATGGACGTTTGGACAACGGATGTAAAATCATTTCAGGGGGTCCGGTAATTCCACGAGAATCGACTGCATCATGGATGTATTTTCCAATCTTATTCCGAACTGTCTTTCGTCTTCCAAGTGCCCATTTTAGATTTTTAACATCGGTGTAGGAAATGGACATATGTCCCACAATCTCAGGATGCTTTTCAAGAATACTATCGCTAAAGCAATTATTAAAATGGTCTTGAACCCGGGGTAAACATCCTTTCGGTGTTTTTGCACAGGACTTTAAGAAGAAACGTTTCTTGGTCCGATCACTGCGTGAGTATTTGGATGGATTGATTAACAGAATCACCTTCAAATTACGAGTTGTTTTGTACACTTTCACTTCTTCCACATCTTTCGATTCAACGATCAAAGACAACTTTCCCATGAAAGGATTGGGATGAAAATAGACATTATGATTGGGAACAATACAACGTTCATCATTGGTTCCCGTTGGAATGCCCCTCACATCATCTTCAGGATTCTTCACCAACCGAAACAAAAGCGTTCCTTTCGGTATAGTTAAGACATGTAATTTTGTATTCCGATATGGAATCGTCTCCATTACCTTATAGGTTCGAAAATGGATTTTACAAGTAACTGGGAGTAGAAATGAAAAACGATGGAAGAATTGAAACCACTCACTCGTGCGGATTTAATGCGACACATGTTTCATGAAGAAAATGTTCGAATTCGTGAAGAAAAGATTCATAAACTCGTAACTGAATAGTAGAATCAAATTATCAACTCTGCAAAAGAAGGGCGTACATCATGTATGATTCAACCTTCCGAGAACATCAGTGAAATCAAGTCTCGACTTCAGAAACTCTTTCCGGACTCGAAGATTGACGATCGTCCAATGGGAACTACTCTACTCATTTCATGGGAACCGATATTCCGACCCAGTGAACCAAACATAAATAAAGTCTTTCAAAAAATTCTGAAACAGCCATCGGGAGCCTGTTTCCGGTGTGGACGAACAAGCCATTGGGTTCAGGATTGCTTTGCAAGCACAGACGTCCATGGGAATGAGCTGGATTGAAGAAAATATACTTTTTTGGTATACAAGGGTCTTCGTATGCCATGTAATATTCAACCTATAATTTCAATGGTTCTCTTACGCAAAATTACTTATGCAAGTATTGTTGTTATTCCAATTCTTGCATAGTATCACTACGCTTCAACAGAATATACCCATGTAAATAATCAATATCTGGAAGAGAAATTTCAAAATACTCAACTCAAAAAAGAACTTGAACACTCTCGTCAGAGAATTCAAGAACTGGAATCTGCAAAACGTAGATGGTTTTAAACACTCGATATCTACTCCCAATTCAAGTACTCACAAATCTTTTTCCAGATCAAATCATGCTCGATCAAACGATCCCGTGATTTGAGTAATGTGAAGTACGCTTTGTATTCGTCCAGTTCCAGAAGTTCAAAGAACTTGTACAGAATGTACGAATACGAAAGAAAGTTGGTCCGATCATCGGGACAATACAATAAGAACGGTGCCTGAATCTCCTGAAACATCGCACGGATTTTTTCTTCAATTTCAGGGGTAATTGTCGGAGGTGGGTTTCCATTGAGTCGTGAGAGGATGTGGGCAGAATGTTCATACTACTTGCTGCGATTCAACTTCTTCAATATTTCTCGGATATCCTGCTCCGTTAATGCAGCGACATTCTGAATTCGACGTTTCTTAATTTCACAAATCACTTCACTCATGACTTCTTCCGGAATGACAGTGGATTCCTTGGCTTGGAACTGATTCAAAATTTCATTCAAGTGATTGATCTTTTTGTATGCATAATTGTTTCGTTCCTTCGGAGGATCACGGAAACTCGGAAAGTCAGAAACCACCATCATATACGTTTCCGATCCACACTTGGGACACACTAACATACCCTCTGCGGCGACCTCTTCACGAGCTGTATTGCACGTGGAACAATGTTCTGCCGAATGATCCATCTGCTCAGAAATCTCAGTTTGCAACTTCATCCGTTGCGCATATTCCTCAAACAACTGCTTTTTGGACGGACCTGAATCTTCCTTGGGAGCTGTAGGAATCAGATACTTCAAGAAGGTGTTCGAGTCGGACGGCATTGTTTGAATGGCTTGCGTCCGATCGGCATGGGAATACTAATTTAACATCAGATCTGCATTCTTCAAAAAGTATCCATGCAGGGGATCTTCTTCTTGAATCTTCTTTTCTAAATCTCGCTTCTGTTCTTGAAGACGAGAGACATGCAAAATATTCCCTAACTCACGAGACGATTCCAACTCTGTAATCTGGGAATCAATGGTCTCCAATTCAGAGATCCATCCTTCCTTATTGGAAGTTTGCGTCTTCATCGATGTGACTACATTTTGGTGAACGGAGTCAAGTGTACCGATCACAACCTCCTGTGCACGTTGTTTGGATGGATGATCCCGAGTCTTCTTCAAACGAAATAAACTATCGCCCATGTATTGTTCCTTTTCCGATCCCTCCTTAAAGTAGTTTCAAAACAATCAATCCACCGAACGCAAGCAATGTGGGAATAGCAGATAGGGTTGGACCATTCGTAAACCCTTCGGCGGATCCTGTACACATGGAAGGATCCACTACTTGACATTGATTCGGATCAAAGTCGGAAGCCAATGCAGGTGTCATAAAGAATGTATTGGCTCCACCATCTGTTACGGGGCATTGATAGCATTGACAAGGCGGTTGGGAAGGCAATGTTAATGCACTGTACATCGTCGATACATCCAATCCACTTTCAATATCATTAATGACACCCGGAATTAAGCCGTTCAAGTCGGAGGTCAAGAAACCAACATCCTGTGCAATCGTGGAAGGCAAAAACTCGGCTACCTTGGATCCATCGGATAAGTTACTCACCCAATTATGACGAGGTTGAGTTGAACCATCCGGTGCTGTGCAGACACCTCCTGTATTCACAAAAAACTGGTTTCCTAATGCAGGTCCCGAAATCATCTACTTCACCTAATTCATGGCAGCTTGGGTATTCGTCCAAACCTGTCCAAAACTTCCATCCGACCCTACACCCTGCGAACTTAAACTGGGGATATTCTGGACCTAACTGTAGGAAGGTCCCATCACATTCGTAGACACGGAAGAAATATCTCCTTCGGCTTTGGAAAGATCAGACCAGAGAGAGTTGAGCCCAAGGGACGCCATTGTCTTTCTTATGGGCATTTTTTACAAACGTTTCAGCTTGGATTTGATAGGCTGAATTCGAAAGACAGCATGGACGTTGGGACAGAATCGTACGTACTGTATGCTTCAGATCCTAACCAAATTGAAGACAGACCTAAATCAAAGCAAGAAACATGCTTCGATTGATTCCACATTGACAATGGACAAAGACTGTCTTGCAATTCGGATCCTGCAAGAATCGATGGAGTTTCATACGAAAGAAGGGATACCAATTGGTAATGGTATGTTCCAATCCATCATGGGCATTGAGACAGTACTATTTCGAGGGATATTGGGTGCGAAACCAAGACGGCGAATCTTCCTCATAGGCACAGTTAATGACGTGGGTAATCTCGTGTTGAATCGCAAACGTGGGAGTGAGCATTTCACCGGCTCCCACAAGAATGGATGGATGCAAATAAACAGGTGGATCACGGTTCTATCCGAGGGACGGTTTCCGAGTCATGTTCCACATTTTACAAAATCGAGTGAAAGAGCGTTCCAATTATCTACGCAATGACCGTAGCAGCTAAACCTAACACCGCAGCACCTGTATAGGAAACGACACCGCCCGATGTGTATGTGTTGGGGATCTACTGGAGGATGAGTGTACGGGGTGTCGAAAGAGACACGACCGCGGCTGCGAGGGCAAAGGCAAGATAAAGCGAGAGCGAACGAATCGAATAGCGGATCGTGTTGAACATATGGACATTATTCTGCATCGTTGCAGCTTGCTTCGGGGCGGAAACCGGAGCGATAAAAGGATCACCACCTCCTGTTACCATGGGAGCAAACTGCTGAACCGGGGGGTTTCCAAGAAGAGAGCTCAAATCGGTCGCGTCGTCAGCCATTTTATTTGGTGGGAGAGATTTCACAGACTGCATCCTCCACGCGATAGGTCTAACACTTCCCTTCGGCTCGAATGACCTTTCCTTCAATTTCTGAGGAAGGAAGTGCAAGTGAGGTCTATGTCTTGGGAGTCCGATGAAACATTACAACCGCAAGACCCAATCCAATCACGAACGAGAAGAACGCAACGGCGCGCGGTTGATGAAGAACCAATGAGAGGTTCATTTGTGTTGAGCGACGAAATTGAGTGCGACTTCGTTTCCATCACAGGGAACCTCGGTTGCCACCACACGAACACAACCAGTTTCCGTATGAAATACACGGGTATCATTCGGTACCGGAACTTGAGGCTTATTCCGAATGGGAGGAAGCACAATCGTAGTAACAACCAATCCTGCAAGAAACCCCCCAAATAAGTACGGAAGAGAGATCATCCTTGTAAAGTATGGAGAATCCGATTCATAGTGACTTGAGCATTGCCTTCATGATGAAGAATTCGAATTCCACGGGACGTTCCTGCAATTTCACTTTCTTCCCAGTTTCCAAAATTCACAATTAAATCAGCGATGGCAAAGATTCCAGGTTCATCCCAAGACTATTCATCGGAATTGCGATGTTCAGGAATTCCGGGTGTATCCACGAGCAACATTCCAGTATGGGAAGGTGCACCCTACGTTCGTGTCGTAGGGAAAGAATAGTAGGAATGTGTGAACTCACGAAAGAATTGGGTCTTTCCTGTACCCGAACCACCGACAAGAATTACAATGGGAGCCCGACTCATTTTTGTATTGGTTGGCTTGTTTGTTGAAAATCAATTTCAAGAGTCTGTGACTTCAAGAGTTACTTGTGTACCGATCAAACTACTGCGAAGAGTTGCATTGCCCCCCGAATTCTACTGAAATCCAATCAAGAAATCACTTTCAGATGTAGATGAGTTTGTAACTAAATATTTCTACGAATAGCTTGAACCGTTTGTAAGTGTGACCTATTTTCCAACCAAAGAATCATTTGCAAACAAATCTCCATTCTAAGTTGTGTTGGAGGACGATAGATAGCTTCCATTGAAAATATACAAATCTTCCAAAGTAGGAAGATTGGGTACGAGGGTGCATTCGCCGGCAGGAATTATTCCTTGAGCATCATTGAATGTCCAAGTATCGGAAATGAGAGGAGGAGGTAGGCTGGTGGTTCCAGTCACTGAATTTGAAGAACTTGTTGTTTGCGGTCCACCGGATGTAAACTTGGCAACCACAGACAGAGTCTATGCAGTTTCCGGAACCAAATTTGTAAGTGTATAGGGTGATGTAAGATCCGAAAAGACAGTATCTTCATTTTGGTTTGCAGGAAAGATCGTCAAGTCAAATTGTGTGTTTCCATTTCCGGATCCGTCATTCGTATCCGTAAATACGAGATTTAACGAATCAGTGGTGACCGAATCAACCGAAACGATCGGTAATGAGAACGTGTTGGGAATGGTAACCGGCAACTGTTCCGATTCTCCAGTTGGCACCACAACACTTAATAAATAAGATACACCTACTTGAAGTTCATCTGCAGGGAAATTGAAGAAGGGGAATCCTTGCGATGTATTGAAGGCTTGAAGGAGTGTACCACTGTCATTCTACACGTTGACTGTGAAAGAATCCAACTGTTCACCACTCTAAGACCATTCTAATTTGGGTGTACGAATCGGTGTCGAAGTAAAGACCAGATCCGTAGCAATTACGGGAGGTGGAATGGATGAAGTAGTCGCTGTAATTGTGTTGGAAGACTCTGTTATACGAGCTCCTCCCGAAACAAAACGAGCGGTTGCCGAAAGGGTCTATTGTGTGTTGGGGCTTAATCCAGTGAGAGTATAGGGCGATGCAACATTTGTGAATCCAATGACACCATCTTGATTACCCGGATCAATTGAAATATCAAATGTGGTTTCTCCCAAACCCGAGTTATCATTGGTATCCGTACACACAATGACCATCGAGTTCGTGGTAACCGAATCAACCGAAACGGTTGGAACCGTGACTGTAGTTGGGATTGTAATTTCAAGTTGATTGGATTCGATTTTTCCAAGACCCACACTGACGCTCTACGTGGACCCCATTGTAAGTTGATCTGCGGAGAAGTCATGGTAGAAAGGGAATCCCCGTCCAGTCGAATAGGTATGCGTAAGAATTCCCTGTTCCTACACATTCACATCAAACGAATCGACATTACCTCCGGACTACGTCCATTCCAAACGAGGTGTTCGAACAGGAGTGGGTATGAATCCAAGTTGGGTTGGCACAGGTGGAGAAACTTCTTCCGTAAGAGTCGTGAAGGTAACCGATTCACTAATCGGAGAAAGATCCTAACGAGTTGAGCTTACTACAGCAAGAGTCTACTCTGTATCCGCCGTTAAGCCAGTCAACGGAATTGTGACGGAGTTATTATCCGGATTCTGAATTCCACCTGCAAATGATACCTAATTTCCATCGACCAACTGAACAACGGCTACATTCAATAAATCTTCAAATTGGGGTACGTTCACAGTCAAAGTTGCAGTCGTTGTTGTAATATCACTGAAGGCAAGATCGGTAGGTTGGCTGGGAGCCTGCGGTGTATTGCCTTGAATCAATGCAATTGGATTCGATGCTTGAATCGGTTCTGTAAGAGAAACACCGAATGATACTTGCGAGTTTTGCATATCAAATCCAAGATGTTCAAGAAAGACAGCGGTTGTCAGATTGGGCGGAAGACTCTGTCCATTCGGTGTGAATGTAACCTACGTTCCATCGAAGGAAAACACACTGGATGTAAAAAGACCATTCACGTAAGTAAGTAAGTTTTCAATTGTATAGGTTGATGGATTGATCGGTGCGGTTTGCTCATTGGTTTGGAAACTCTGTGTAGTCTGAAACACAATCGAAGGTGTTGCTGCAGGGATTGTGATACGGTTGGAATTCGGAAGAGTTTCACCGTTCACAACACAACTTACAGTAAAAGACAAATCAACAAAAGGTGATTCTGATGGAACAACATAGGATGTATCATCGATTGTTTGTGTTCCAATCAGATTGTCTCCGTTGAATACATTCAAGTCCTAACTCGCAGCTCCTACATCGGTCCAAGATAAAGTACGTGTTTCTGTGTTTGCAGAAAGGACTAATGATGTTACCTTTAAGAAGCGTGTCTACACGGTTGCATTATCCTGTTTCTACTACAGCAGAATGGATCCATTCGGGCTGGGAGCCATCACAACTGAATTGTATACATTTCCAACCACTGTACCCGATGATTGGAAAGTATAGGACGAAGCCATTTATTTAGACGATTGTAGAAAATATGAGTGTTGAACCGCTCTACTAATTCAAAACGACATCACCGATCTCACTTACGATCATACGGATGGAATCCTATGAATAAACCGTGTCTCCGTCCACGATGGATCCCGATTCCATAAAAATGATTTCGGATGGAGGAAGTGTTATCTCGGGAAATAAAGATGTACTCTACACGATGACATCGCCATTCAACTACTCATAGATCATATTGCCAAATTCATTGACGTGGATGTGAATGGAAGTGTATGCGTACACGGTATCGCCATCGACAACAGAACCGGATTGTACAAAGACAATTTCTACAGTAGGGGGTTCTGTACTCTACACGACGACACCGCCATTCTACTAATCATAGATCACATCCCCGAGTTCGTTCACATACATGTGAATGGAAGTGTATGAAACCAATTCAGTCCCTGTCTATACGGAACCCGATACTACAAAAATAAACTCCGGCGATGGTTCAGGAACGAATGGAATCGGCTGTGTAGGGCATACAAAATGAGGACCACTGCATCGAGGTTTGTAATAGACAATCTGTGTAAAATTGCGAGGACCACAACCCAAAACACCTCGATAGGGTGATTGCGGGGTTAGAATTGTGTTCGAATTCTGGACTTTGTTTAACGATCCTTCTGCATGAGCCCGACGTTGGGCTGTGAAGCGGGATGCGCTCATTTCTTTAATTTACGAGGCTTTTTCGCAGCTTCCACAACAGCCACGGAAGTTTGTTGTTTGAGTTCTTCAAAACGTGTACGCGCTTGATCGATCGGCATATCCCGATATGTCACCTCCAATTTCAGTTTGAGGAAGTTGTCCATATTCTGTACTGCGAACATTTCGAACGGCATTCATCCACGGAACGGGTTTGAACGGGATCTCCTGCAGTTCGGGTTGCGGTTGTGTACCCTAACTGGACTACAAGAAATACCCAAATCCTCCAACGACCGTGACCAACAAAATCACGTTAAACCATAGCGAAAACCATGAATCTCGTATCATGCGGGATTCGATTAAATTGTTTTCGACTCGATTCAACGTATCTTCGACCAAATGAAACATCTGTGTCTAAAAACAACAAGTTTCTATGTCCTCTCTTGCCACGATCTATGGTTTGACCCTCGGTCTCGGCATGGCAGCCGGTGCCGCGGGGTTGACAATAGGCAATAAACTTGACCCAATCGCCCAACCCATTGCAGGTGACCTTACTCAAGAAGTCCCGTCGGGGTTCACACCTCCCGACGTGGGTGTGGAGTCTCTGCCTCTGGATGAGAACCCTGCCCCTCCCGAGGTCATGACGGGTGGAGGTCGTGAGATCTATCGTCGTCTTCGTCAGTTAGTTCCCGATGAAGAGCAGGTGAGTGCGATTGTGGATTTCCTGAAGACTCCGGTGACGGACTGGCAGATGATTGCAGATACGGTATCGGGGGTGAACCGTCGGTTCAAGTTAGCATAGACCTCGAAGGGTTCCATGCCGAATGCTCTTGTGCAGATCATGAAGCTGATCTATCTCAAGTTCACACAGATGAAGGCATATGCCGAAGGTGATGATGCAAAGAAGTTTGGCGATTTCACCGAGAAAGCATTGGAGGTCTTACGCCAGAAAGGAGGATAGCAAATTGGTATGCCTCCTTGGACACCGGAGTATCAGCAGGGAGGACCGGCTCCCGCTGCGATGACCAAGGGATCCATTCCGACACTCGATGTGAAGGCAATGACCCTCAAGCAATTGTAGATTGCCTTTCAGGAGAAGAACAAGACCTATGCATTAAAGCAGTAGGAACTTAACAAAGCCAAAAAGGAACAAGATGAACTGTAGATCCGGTATGCAACTGCAACGAGCGAATTGGGTGTCGTAAAAGGTGAGATTGAGACATTACTTGCCGAGAAGAAACTCTATCAAGAACGACTGAACTCTCTTACACGACCGAAGTCGAACGAGCAAAAGGTGAATGAAGAAGTCGATAAGTAGATCAGTGAACGTTAGAAGGAGGAGAAGGGGGATGATAAATGGAAGAACAAAGGTGAGAAACAGGTGAAGCAAGAGATGCGTGGTGATGATCAAACCAAGGCATTTCGTGCTGAACAACGTGATAAATTTGCAGAAGCAACTGAAATTACGCCTGAAGTTGAGAAGCAGATGGAATCATTAAAAGACAAAATCACAGCAAAAAATAGGGCAATTGCAGAGAAAGAAGCCGAAAAGTTGCGCAAACAAGACAAAGCCGATGAATAGGCTGCAACAAGTCGTACCGAACAAGGGCAGTTTGTTTCCAACAAATTAAAGTTGAAGAAAGAGGAAGTCGAAAAATTAGAAAAGGAAATTAAGACGTTAGCAACCGAACGGGCTGAAATTTTGAAGCGGATTGAAATTGAATCGGGTCGTGGATGGTTTGGTCAACTTCCGAAAGAACAGGGGATTGCGATTCCTTCGGATTTGGAAGCCCGTTCCAAGAAATATGCACAAGCTTCGGCTGCCTATGATGCAGCTCTTACAAATTATCAAGATGCGTCATATCAGTAGGAAGTCGCTCGTTCCTTAGAGAAGGAGAAGGGAACTCTCAACCCGGAAGATAACATTCCAGAGGATATCAAGCAACGCCAAGAAATTACCAAGAAGGCTCTCAATGAGGCTCTTTCTGCAAAGCAGGCTGCCTTGCGTGAGTTGGAAGCTCCGGTTGGAAAGACATACGGCACAAAGTTCAGTGAAGACATTCCTCGCCGTTTTGGATTTAAATCAAATTTGAAATACGAACAGCTAACCGACCCCAAAACTGGGTTGTACATCATTGTTCGCAATCTTGGAAACAATCTGTATTCAGAACTCCAAGGATTGCAGGGATTATTCGGGGTTTCCAATCCCTCTGCAAAAACAGGAGGAGCCGATTTTATTCTATGGACTTTAGTGAAGAAAACAGATGATACAGCGTCACCTCCTGTCCAATGGAAAGTAAAAGCAGTTGAAAAAGATGGTTATACAATTGAAACTTTAATAAAACCTTCAACTACCGAAAAAGTAAGTCAAACACAGATTGATTTTTACCCAACAACATTTAAGACCGGTGATTTTGTAAAATTGAAGTCAGAGACAGGTCCAAACCCAACAAAATACAAAGTTGTACGAGCGAAAACTACAAAAGACAATAAGATTGAGTTTGAAATCAAGAAAAAGAAAGACAAAGACACAATCTTCAAAACAGAAGATGAATTAGAAGTATATCCTACAACGATTGATCCTGCTGCTACATCTGCACCTCCACCCACTACAACTGCACCAACCAAGACCCGTGATGAATGGAATAAGAAAGTTGCCCAAATTGAAGGAAATATGAATGAGTTGGTTACAAAGAAGAGTTCAATCCCGACAACAATCGATGAACAAGTCACAAAAGCCCAAGAGATTGAAGATTTACAAGATACAATTGCAGAAGGCTGGAAGGAATTAGAAGAATTGTATACAAAGTTACCAAAGGCGGATCAAGAGAAGATCACAAAGCAAGTCTATACTGCAAAAGAATTCTATGACAATGAATTGAAACGTTTAATCGATCTGGGTGTAGCTGATGATATCAATTCATTCCAACAAAGTACAAAATATACATCAATAAACCGTCAAGCGAATATTATTCAAGCCTTTTCAGAGAAAACACTGAACGAAAAGGAACTTGCTGATAAGACGAAGAGAGATGCGGATGCACTTGCGAAAACAAGTGCCAAACGTAATGAAAATGAAATTCGCAAACGGTTAGCGCCTGTGTTATCCGATCAAAAGGACTATGAAGTCAAATATGCAAGTTTTATAGCCAGTGCTGAGCAACGGTTACAAGAACAGGAAACAGCCGTTCGTCAACGCCAATTAGCTGAAATGCTCAAGCAACTCAAAGATAAAAATGTTGAAATTACAGCCATACTTGAACTTTTGAAACCGAAAATTGATTTGTAGAGTGCGGCTTTTTCGGAAGAGAATCCGGAGATGGATGTGACTGGGAATGCTGCCGCCCGTCGCAAAGATATTGAAGAATGGATTCGTAATAATGCTCGATTCACAGGAGGTGCCTATTTCAGCAATAAGACTCAATTATTAACCGACTCAAATCCTACCTTATTTGAAAAGGGACGTATTAATACTTGGAAGCGAGTTGTGATCCGCGATCCGAATCAGGCTTCATTGATTACAATATTACTCGCGATTTCCAAAGAATTCCGTCAACTTCCATTGTCTCGTCAAGAATCAGTTGCACGGCAATTCCGCAAGCAATATATGGCTTCGTCCATTCCGGTATTAAAGGAAGAAGATCGGAAACGGGTTGCCGATGACACACAGCCAATTGCAGATGGTGATTTCAAGTTTTTACTCAAATATCTTGAACTAAATGTGTTGGCTGTCCAAGTGGTGTTAGATCAGAGTACAAATCTTTACGATGAAACCTTCAAAGTTGTTTCATCGGATCCTGCAAACCCGAATGTACTTGATGTTGAGTATGAACCAAATCCAAAATATGAAAATAACGATGCAATTACAGTTCTTGCGGTACGAGAGCCTACTACAGACCCGAATAATCGTGGTATTTACTACTACCCTATCTTCCAAGACTACTTTTTCAAACCCAGCATGATCTTAACTGCAAATGAGATCAAAATTATCAAGAAAGATTTTGAGGATCAAACCAAGACTCCAGGTGTTGTATGGAAGACAATTAAGGTAGTCGGCGATGCATTTAAGACAGTCGCAAAGAAGGTAACTGATTGGTATCGTCCTTTCAATTTAATCCAAAAACAGGCGAAGCTATTGAATAAACTCAAATACACATTGGAAGGCATTCAACGGAATGAAAATGAGTTTACATCTGCTGCCGAAGAAGGGGCTCGTATATTTGATAACTTAAAAACTGTAATTGATGTCTCCAATCGGAGTACGTTGTACGATGCGATTTATGGAATTGCAAGTCAACTGAAACTGCAAATCAAATCCATGGAAAGCATTACAAATGGGTATGGGAAAGCGAAGAAACAATGGGAAGAAGCGCTCAAATATTACAGTGAATTGCCCTCAGATCTGCAGGAAGAATTCAACGATACAATAGAGGAACTGAAAAAAATATTTGATGGGCTCTATGTTGAGTTTACCAAAAAACAAAAAGATCGTGCAGATGCGATCCAAAAAGCCAAAGAAAATCTCGATAAATTCAAGTCCGTGTTAAAGGATTTCAACGTTGTTCAGACAATTCCAGTCAGTGTTTCCAATCTCTTTCGGAATATTATTCCTCGAGCTGCAACCACCGCAACACGTTTCACCAAAGAAAAGGTTGTATTGTTTTTCACAGGTCACACACAAGATCTGTTTATTTTGTTGTATCCCATCATCATTCCTGTTGTTTTGACTGGAACGGGTGTAGTTCTAACTCTGAAAGGAATTGGAGGTATTATCGCTGGGCTTTCAGGTGGAATTCGTAACTTTTGGAACTATCTTAAGGATATTTTGAGTTCTCTACGTGGAACGGATGATGCAAAAGCAAGGGAAGCTGCCGAGAAGTTAAAGGAATTATTTGAAGAATTGAGAACGCCTGGACCGCCTCCTCCGCCTCCCCCTGGACCTCCTCCTCCACCCGTAAGTAAGAAATGCGAAAATATGGTGAAATATTCACTCAAAGGTAAGAGTTCCTTAACATACGATGAATATAAGGAATTGTGGGAGGATCCATCTCTGGACCTTACAAAAGATGAAGTTGATGAATGCTTACGGTTGAAAGGTATTCCAATTCCGACACCACCTCCGCCTCCTCCACCCGTAAGTAAGAAATGCGAACGTATGGTGAAATATTCACTCAACGGTAAAAGTTCCTTAACATACGATGAATATAAGGAATTGTGGGAGGATCCATCTCTGGATCTTACAAAAGATGAAGTTGATGAATGCTTACGGTTGAAAGGTATTCCAATTCCGACACCGGTGAGTATATTCTTTGAACGTCAAAACAAGCTTTTATCGTGCGGACGTCATGCACTGAATAATATGGTCGGGAAGGAAATGTTCGTATTTGATAAAGCAAATACAACTCCAATTGATCTTACAGTATTGCCATCTGGTCCTGTGAATCTCTATCAATTATGTAATCAATTGACGGTTGAACAAAAGAAGTACTTTCCAGACCAAGACTTTTTTGAATGTCGTGATAATGAATATTATAATACAACATTACTTACAGCAGCTTTGGACTTAATTGGATACGAACAAAACATTGAGCACTATTCCGGTTCATCCAACAATCTATTTCTTTCTGATTTTGGAAAAAATGATTATAACTATGGGATTGTAAACTTAGGTGCATCTCATTGGGTATCTCTTCGTTATGAACCATCCACAAACACATATTATTACTTTGATTCTTTATCTTCAAATACAGTACCTTATCAAACAAATAATAAAGATGAGATTATGCCCCAATTTAAAGATCGGTTTATGGCCGGAGAAATTTATAAGTATACGGGAACTTCAGTTCATCCTTTGAGACGTTTTAATAATATTTTGAGCACCACGTTCGGTGGAAGTCGACGCCTCAAGACCTACCGTCAACAGCATCGTTTGCCTTCCATCGCCAAGCGGTTGCGCACATTCCGTAGGTAATCATTGACAATCCCTTCTTCACAAATGGTAACATTTTTCGTACGAGTTGCCATTACGAGCCGTAGAATTTCCTATTGCTCGTGACGGTTCAATTTTGCCATACAAATATGAGTCGGTACATCCTTGTACATTAAGTGTTCACGCAGGAGGTCCATTTTACAAAATGGATTCTTTATATGAAAGTTCTAAATCATTATACCCTATGGATACAACGATTGTAGAAGCAACGGAAGAAGTATGGAAGGAGTATCAAGAAAAAGAACTTAAGCGAGCCTATGAAACTATGATTGATATTATAGATCAATTTGAATCAAAAGGAAGGACATTCGATGCATTCCGTGAAATTTGGTATTCTCAACATTGTGATAAAAAAGGAAAGAAACATATTTATAACCTTGCAATGTCGTGCGCGCAAACACGTAAAGCATTCACTGGAAATTCATTTGAGAAAGCGATTGAAAAGATTCATAAAGATCATGCGATTGAATTTAAATCTCAAGTTTGGGGTGATAAAGAGGGAAATCTATTTGAAAAGAAACCGAAACAAAGTGTACATAAACACGATTTGATTATTCAATCCAAAGCAGAGAATACACTGAATAACTCATATGTTGTGTCAATCAAAACAACACTTCGTGAACGGTATCGACAGGATTTAGATAGTATTGGAAAATGCAAAAAACTTATTCTAATGACTCGCGAAACTCCTACAAAACAACAAATTGAGAGTGTGACTGGTTACAATTGTGTTCTTGTATATCCTCGTGCTATGATTACGGATCATACGTGGACATATGATCATTACCTTTCACACATGAAGAACTTCCAGAAGACGAGTCGCGATACAACGAGCGAGTAAACACGGAACTGCGTTTCCAATTTGCTTGTATGTTTGAATACTTGAAACAGGGAATACAAATGATTCTGGGAATGTTTGTACACGAGAAGCCTCTTTTTCTGTAAGCTTTCGAATTTCATTCTGTGAATATCTCACAAGAGCATCACAACCATCTTTGTACTATCTTGCAGAGATCGTATAACAAGGTTGTGTTAATACGAGAAATTGAGCCCCAAATCCTTTTCCTGATTCACGGTTTTTCTCGAGACGTTTGTAGAAACCATCAATCATTTTTTGACTATGGTACTATTTTGAATCCACTTCTTCGCGTGAATGAAGAATTGTGGATACTGGGATATAATTATCTTTGGTATATGTGGGTACAGGGTGAAAGGGTTCTGAAACACCATCTTTCCAACCGAGAAAGATAACGCGTCTACGTTTCTGCGGAACCCCGTAATCCGGTGCATATAGTTTTTCCCATTTCAGAGAGTAACCTAATTTCTTCACCTCAGACACCAGAATATCCTTTACAAGTTCACCCGAAGCAGTCTTCATAGTAAGAATACCAGGAACATTTTCCATTACGAAATAGTTGGGTTCAAAGACTCGTACAAATCGTAAGTATTCCATAAACAAACTATTTCGAGGATCTTTTTGATCACGTTTTCCTGCCATACTAAATCCTTGGCACGGTGGACCTCCAATAACAAGATCTGCAGAACCCTATTTTGTTTTAAGTTCATCTGCGTCAAGACTCGCAATATCTGCACAAATCATAGGATGGGGGAAGTTTGCAGACTATGTTTTCGCAGCATGTGTGTCGTGTTCCACTCCAAAGAGGATCGACTATCCAGCATCCACAAAACCTTGTGTCATTCCACCTGCTCCTGAAAATAGATCAACGACCTTATAAGATTCTGTCTTTTCAGGAATTACAATCACAGGAGGTTCAGGACCACATGGAGTTTTACGCTTCTGGTGTTGCACATAATGACCTTTCTGTGTGAATGTTTTTGTACAACGTTCACACGTATAGGTAGGCATTTGTTTAGTTAAAATCACCCTGGATGAAAACTATATCCGTTTTTAAATGGAACTCAAGCTCTGTGTATACGGATTCGACTTGTGAGCATTCAAGAGATCCGGAGAATTCCGCTCCATGTTGATATCCTGCTGGAGAGGTGTATTGAAACGGTACGAACCCAAGGCTTCCGCCGAAGCATTCATGCTCACCATCGGCGCATTGAAACGAGCCGCTTCCGACAAACGGGTATCATCCTTATCATTCTTCGCCGCATAGGAATCCACACCCATCGCAACACTGGTTCCCTGATTTCCTGCAGGACCCGGACGACCTTCTGCTGTGAGACGCATGAACTCCTGAAACGGCTCTGTAAAAGCACGGACCTACGGAGCCCAGAACCCTTCCCGTCCACCGCCCGGAGAAATGTAGTACACCGACGTGGATTCACGAGCCTGTTCCTTCATCGGCTGTTCCGGATAGATCGCAGCCGCAACCTGTGCACCCACCGCCGTGTTCACACGATCCATACCGAGAACTGCAAACCGATCTGGCTTGTTCTTGTTGACTTGGGCTTGGATACCGGGTTGTGTGACCTTCGACATACCCGGTGTCGGTTGAAGTTCGTAGGTTAACTTGGGTTTGGAAGCCACACGTGTTTCATCGGTTGTCTTGGGAAGCGCATAGTCACGCAACGCCTCCTGCTGGAAACCACCCTTCGGGATGTTCGTGTACCCATCGTTGACACCCGGACCCACTTGAACCTGATCAATCGGGAATGTATTATTCATGCGCATGGAAGAGACCATACGACTCTGCATGAATTCGGATTCATCCTGTCCACCGAACGGGTTACCCACACCCGGCTTCAGATCCGCAAAGGATTTGACTTCACGCTTCTGGAAGTATTCCTTCCCCGCACCCGCGTGGTTATCGAGAATGTGGTTCGTTGCACCCGAGTACATACTTTGTGTGACACGAGCTCCAAAGAAAGGAACTTCATTGGAATGTCCCTTCGGAGCCTCCGAATGAACTACTCCGTCATCATGGGTTGTGGTAGGGCGAGGTGCTAATGCAAATGTTTCTTGAACAGAATGCGAAGGTTCTTGTTTGGCAAGGAGATACCCGACGGCTCCTAACCCAACAAGTAAAGCAAGTTCAGCCATCTTTATCTTTCGGAAGACACTTTACTTCCGACCGGATTGCGCCGGCATCGGAAAGATCGCATGGCTTTGCGGTTTGTGATGAAGCCATGTCATCGCGCGATGTTCTTGACGTTGTTGTCCAGTGTGTTGGGGAAGTGCAACGGGTGTGGGTTCCGTCGGAATCTACATCTTGGGCTTGATAATCGGAGTACTCAACGCCTAATCCATCTTTACAGTATTTGGTGAATATCTTTGCCCGAAGACTTCACATTTGAAATTGCACTTCCAACGACAGACGGTTCATCCCACTGGCTACGATTGAACGGGTACACAACCATCTGGGAAAGCATATTCTTGTACTTGTTGATTAAGGATTGGTTCCCTGCACTCACTGGAATGGGAAGAGAGATTGTTCCCGGATTCTTAGGCTTGACACCCTAACAGTTCACACCAAACTTGTTCTTCGGATCGAACTATCCTCCATTCACACCCGGACGACCACACTTCACACGCTCGGATTCCTTTGCATTTCCTTGCAGGGTTTGCCACGTCGAAGACTGTGTCGGAAAGAGTGCCATACCACCTTGCGACCAACCCTACTCACACCACTCAGCTCCACGACCAAAGGCATCATTCACTTGATCCTACGTCGCCAACTCGGCACCCTATGCCGCACATACAGCACCCGCATCTTCGTAGGTGTAATTGTTCCCCGCAATATGGAAGACTTCCTCTTCCTTGATGGGACGAGGTTGTTGACGAGGAATGATTGCCTTCATCTGCATGTGAGGCGAAGGAACCTCCTTCTCTTGGAAGTTGATATCCATTCCACGGTTTGTAATATTCAATTTCAGAACTCCGAACAAATTCAATAAGTAAAAGATCAACCCTGCCAAAGCAAGAACAATCAGAACTGCACCCAGAGAGCCAGTGACTGCAAACACGACAATGGATGCAACCAACAAACCTACGATACTAATGGCTAAAATGACAGGATATGTCAACATTCTTACTCTTCATGACAAGAATATATCAACACACGCATGGACGGTGAAACAGGGAACTCACCCTGACCATGTGCCTTCACTTGCGCGTCATTCAGTAAGTACCATGTCTTCTCATCCGAATTGCGTGCAAATGTCCACCAGTGAAATCCATTGTAACAAACGACACTTAAGAGATGATACTTCCGCTTATTGATGACCAATGTGCTTGCCTAATTCATAGAACCTCCCGTCGAAATTTTGTGAAAGAGAAGTGTTTTGGGAAAGGATCCCATCAACATCTGCTTCGTACATCCTTTCTGTTTGCATTTCTCACAGGTCCAATCCTCAATCACTTGAAGTTGCGTGGCTTCCACAATGCATTGGGAGATGGTGATTGGTTCTTTCTGGGAATGAACGGTGAATTCAAGTGTGGATTCATCCTTGATTTCGCGATATTCACAATGCTTGCATGCAAGGGAATACCCGACTTTGAAACGGAAGAGTGCATCCAGCCAAGGGAGTTGATCGCAGAGATGGACGAGGAGTTCGTGACTGTCTCCAATATTCTGCCCTGCGGGAAGAAGATCGGTCCGAACTGCAGCAAAGAATTCGCGCAACCCATCTTTACCTTTCGAAACCCACAAACGATGTAAGTTCTCATCCAGAGCATTCACAAATTCAACCGGTTTCGAATAGCGTTCTTGAACCGCAGGGATTCGAAAGAGGGATTGCAAACATGCATTCACCCAACACGATCCACTGACATTGGAAAGACCAAACATTTACTCTTACACCGGACTCTCATTTAAAATCTTTGAGAAGTCATTCAGAAAGGGGCGAGGCACATCGGGAGTATTCGGCATCACAGCCGAAAAGGAAGGCGGTGTGGGAATATCGGAGGGTTGACTATCCTTGCCACCCGGAACCAATGACTGTTCCGGTCCGTAGATATCAGGATAGACTCCGGATGCAGGTTCCACTTTGCTCGGTTTCTTGGTTGCTTTGGGTTCTCCATCCGCAACCGGCGGAACTCCCGGACCCCGAATCGCTTCTTTGTCATCGGACTTCTTGTGCGTAGACTTCGGAGGTGTCATTTCTGTCTCCGGCTTCTTCTGCAATGTAGCTGTCTTTGCCTTCACATCCGCATTGGTCATGTGTTCAGCCCAAGGCGTTCCCTACAAAGCAATGATCGCGATTGCAAGAATGAGGAGGATCCAAATCATTTGTGTACTCAATAGAAAATGGCAAAGCCTCGTACACGTAAGCAACGCCGGATCCGTCGTCGGACGCTCCGTCGTGTTCGCAAGACCAAGAAGGGCGGTGCGGACAAATTCCCGTTGCTTCCCAATGATGCAGCGATCCGTGTGTCCAATCCGGAGAATGCAGACAATGTGGTTGGATATCACATGAACCCCAAAATCTAATTTTAAGAGTCACACGAAACAGAGATAAATGGAGAGGGCATGGGCTGTGTTTGAATCGAACCGAGATCGGATGATTGAAACAAGGGCTCCTTCTGCAAAGTTTCCTTGTCCTGCAGGATGGAACAATGCCTTACAGGAGGATGCAATTCAAACCTTACCGGAAGGGTGGGGAATGCATTACGTCCATGAATGGGATGGGACCCATTGGTTGAAGATTGAATGTCTGAAATAGTCAGATATTCTGCAGGAAATTTGGCGAAATATGCAACACTTGGAATACTGCCCGTGTACCACGCATTCCAAGGTTGAGATTACTGCGCATCGGGATACGCAAGAGTTATTGGATTTAATTCGAAATCTGTGGGATGATTTTTATGACTTTCGTTAGTTTTAGCATCACGATACAGCTTGGATTCTTATTTATTGAATGAAAAGAGGTAGAGAACCTGATTCAGATCCCCCACAATCGTATCCCGAATATTCAAGAGGTCGGTATCCATCTTCTTGAGTTGAATCGGCAAATCGTTATTCATCCAATCAATCGCTTGGCGCAGAAGTTCCGGAGCTTCTGTATCTTGAAAATTCCGAATGGGAAGCGACGATGCCTTTCCGACAAACTTCGGGCGACCCTACTTCCCAATCATAATTTCAACAAACTGATCCAAATTGGCGTCCAACTTAGTGAGCAAGTCGTTCGTCGCAATGTGACGAGAATAGGTCATGGTCTGCCAATGATAGACCTTGATCTGATCCCGAAGAACCATGAGGTGATGGGTCACGTTGCCGACCACAGTGGACATTTACTTTGTAGAATGGGAAGAACTTTGGACAGGCATGAAATCGGCTTTGAACAACCCGTTGGCAATCGCTGCATCCGAAGCCGACACACCTTCCCACGAACCGGACATCGCATCCTACTTCTTCTGCTGTTCCGGATGTTTGACCTTCAAATTCAAAAACCCTGTATGGGGAACAATGTTGGATTCAGTTGTGGGATACGGGGGTGCTTCTTTGGTTGTGGCGGGAACTTTGGACGCTCCCAATGCTTTGACCTAATTCGACCAATGATCGGAAAGTCCGGACATTTTGTTACTCTTGCTCGAAACGAATCTGATAGCAGAGAACGGGGTTCCCTTCCAGAGTCTTCCACCGATAAATGATATCCTAAATTCCGGTTTTGATAAACTTTGGAAAGATATCTTCCCCACTTTCATTGTGGTATCCCTTTGCAATCGGGCAATCCACTTCTTCGCAGAGGGGTGTTTGATAGGTTGTCTTTGTTTCGTTGTTCTATACGAATTCATGGGATACCGTTCCATTCGTTATCCCATGATTCATATCCTATGTCATCCAAACTCCAAAGGGTTCGCCTCGAATTGGATGATCGGGGTACTATCCAGAATCAATCATCCTTCCAATACTTCCCGACTCGGTGCAATCCTTCAATGCAAACGTCGTTGCCTACTATGCGAGGAAACGAGTGAACATGACGTATACGATTACACAGGGTTTACTGCACGAGATCCGTTTTGAATCCGGCGCTCATGAACACGCTGTCCAATTGTGAGACCATTCTGACGACGCTGTTCCAACTCGAGAAAACGAGTTGAACGTGCCAAGAAACGATTGTACGAATTGCAGTAGATCGCATAACGTTCCCACAAACGCTGTTGGTGAGCCACCACACGGTTCCCACGTTCCACGGAACGACGGAGATTCTCTTCGTAGGAGCGCGCCATTTTTCAATACTTTCGTGGTTGAGTGTAAATGAAAACACTCGGCTCGGAAGAAGAGGTACGGGGACTCTTGAAGACCCGCAAACCAATGGTCATTTTCTTTTAGATGGACGGGTGTCCGCATTGTGAAGCCACGGAGGAACCTTGGAAGAAGGTTGCTTCGCAGGGGTTACCGTAGGAGTTCGTGAAAGTGGAGAGTGATAATGTTCCTCCTGAAACAGGCATCACAGGGTTTCCTCATTTTATGGTTCGTCATCCGGATGGCAGTACAACCGAATTGGATGGCGAAGAGCGGGACGAAAAAGAGTTAGAAAAGAAGTTAAAGTTGAAAAAGACAGGAGGATCACGCCTTCGTCGTCGCACCGCTCGGCGACGTGCCGGACGGACGGTCCGTCGTGTTCGGAAGGGACGCAAGTGAACCCTTGGCAACCACGTACGTCTCCGAATCGTTCTTTGCATGGCGAGCCGGTGCAGCACTCGAGAAATCGGGATCGTCATTCCCCTTAGCTAAGAACTTCTTGAATCCATCCAGATCACCTCCTACCATGGAGGATTGAAGTGTGTGGAAAGTACGCATGGCTTGGGCTTGATCAAACCGGTCTGAAGTGTCCATCTACAGATCAGTGGTCTGCTGGAAGGACTCCTTCACGGCACGTTTCACTTCGGGATCCCGCAGGGGTGCTGCATCCGGACGATGGGGATCATCTTTGATCTGCGTCAATAATACGTTCATGAACGGATTTTCACGAGTAGGCATCGTAACACTGCCTGTCAATGACTTCACCACACTTCCACCGAAGGTTTCCACAAGATCTTCAGTGGTAGGAAAGATCGCCCCAAACACAGCCGTCACTGCAAGAACGACCGGAATGGCAACCAGATATTGCGTCTGGGATGTAGCCAAAGACAACACAAGGGATGCATAGATCGTAAAACGAACCACTGTATTTAAGGCTTCCGGAACATCCATGGTACGTGTCGGAACAAATTTCTGCCATGCCGTTCCCGAAAACAGCACGGACGGATTTTGAGTCCAAAGAGGTTCTGACATCTTATTGTTCTACGTTGGAGTTTTTCTCCTTGTGTTTCCGCTGAAGACGTGCCAACATACGAGCCCGACGAGCCTCGGGAGAATTGGACATCAAAACAGCGGAAGGAACCTCGGCACGACGACCTCCCAACGCATCATTGAGTACATTCCCAAACAATTCCTGAATCTTGGCTTTGATCGTCTCCATCTCACGCTCCAACATCTCCTTGCTGAACTCTCCCTTGCGGAGTTTCTCTTCGAAGATTCCACGGATCTTCTGCGTAATCTTTTGCACAGCAGGAGACTCCGGATTTTGAATCATATGGATCAACTCTTCCGGATTCTCCAAATTCAAACCGAGTTCCGACACATCAATCGATTCAAACAACTGAGTGATCATCTTCGCAAGACGAGATTCCATCACAAACTCCAATAATTCAGCAATGTTGGATTTGGAATTCTCATCATTCAAAATACGATCCACTTCTGCATTGTCGCCTCCCTTCTCACCCCACTATCCCTTAAAAACATCAATTACCTTACCAATCTTAGTCTTGATATCGCCCGTCACAAAAGCAGCAATCATGCAGGTCTGGAAATGCTTCCAAATGGATTCCGTAATGTTCTCATTCGCATTCCAAACCTCACTCACATTCTTTCCAAACACCACACGAGGCTCATCCCAAAACGAGACGTCCTTCATCAAAATCTTCACGACATGGGGAAAAAAAGCATCCTCAAACCGTGCAATTTCGCCTTCAAAATCCTAATCCTTAGTGATATTCCATTCAAAAGCGTGAGAAAGATCTTTTGCGAATTCACGAAAGGTCTTTTCAGCGTTCATTTATGTTCCGAGTTTACTGAATGATCTGTAAATGTTTACTTATTCCCACCGCGGTGAGCCATGAGCGACTGGTCGGCACCCGTCAAACAAACACACCCCGTATCTGTCGTGAAAGCCGAAGGGCAGCAAGAGCTATCGACTGTGTTACCAACCAAGAACATTAATTGATTCGGGTCTTGGGCAACATTCTGGGGGAGCGCACCGACCGGCATGCCTTCTGTCGCCGCCCAGCCCGAGATTCCACCCGATTGGCTCACTTGATCCTACGGACCCATACCCGTTCCCGATGTCGGAGCACCAATCGCCTGTTGCATAAATCCTTCCTGGGTGGCGGGCGCCGGTCCCGATATGAGGTTGTAACGGAAAAGGAATCCTGCAACAATGGCTGCCACGAAAAAAGCAATCACGAGATTTGTACGTTGCATCTTTATCCTCTATTGAATGATTTTTTATGCTCCTGCAGCAGCCAATAAGGACGCAATGGTCAAAACAATTGCAAGAAGTTCGGGTTGAAACAATGCAAGAACAAACGACATAGCCAACATGACATACACAAAACTCTTAATTACACTAATGCAGAGCTGAACAAACGATTCAATAAAGGAAACGGCTGAAACACCCACCATAGCGGAAAGGTATCCTTCTCCCACAACACGACGCAGAATATCCTGAACCTTGATGAGAACGGTTGATAAAGAACCAAGGGGTGCCGTGAGTTTATTGAGTGTCTGATCGGCAAATCCCATGATAAACATCCGAAGCTTGTTCATCATGGTACGCATGAGATCCAAAGGTCCCGATGCTTCCGACAATGCATCGGATGCTACGGAGACTAAACTATGAAAGACATCGGAGATCTACGCAATCACACTCATTCCGAGTAAATTGACACAAGAGTTGAAGTTCTGACCAACTGTCACTTTCGGTTCAATTAAACTCGCAAAGGGCATCTACACAGGATTGCATCGGTATTCAGACCAATGTGCGCGAAGTTTCTTTAGAGAACCCAGAATGTGCGCACCCAAGGATGCAAAGATTGCAATCCCGAACGCACCCCAGAACCATGTTGTGTCGTTCATACTCTTATCTTTGTACCGCGGAACGTTCCCGAACAAATCATCGCATCCTTCCATTCATGCTAATGCGAATTTGTGGTTCCGATTTCATCCAAGACGGTGAATGTACGACTGGAATGATCTTGTACTTCATAGGTAGATTGTTGTGTGATGAGTTGATAGAGGATCGGAAGTTCGGAAACTTCCCTGTGGAAGGTTTTGTCGAGGGCTGAGGCAATGAGGAGTTGATCGTTTGCAAAGACCCATGTACCGCGCGCGGTAAGAATACCCTCCGATAGGCTCGCATACCAATCATCATCGGGCGCATGACGAATGATGCCCACGACCCGATTGCGTGGCGCCAAGAGTTGACCAATCCGAATCGCTTGGATCGGAATGGGTCCTTCGGGAGTTGTAACGAGGGTTCCTGCAAAGAATCCGGTTGTGCGGAGAGTTTCACGGTATTTGGGAAAATTGCGGACATCTCCCTTGTTCGAATACAGCGCTTCAATCTAATGCTGGGTCGACGCAAAGAACTTCTCATCGGATGATTCTACAAAATCGAGAAACTCGTATCCCCCTGCAAAGATACGATTGGAAGTTGTATTCAAACATGCCAACAAGGGAATATCTTCGACAACATCCGCGTCAGGGTGTTGATCCACAGAAATCCACTTGTTGTTGTGCTTGACCTTGTGACTTCCGGAAACAACAACGTCACCTAACAAAAACATCTCCACATCTGTACCATCAATCAAATACAATGAGCGAACCATTCCTTCGTCCTCCAATTCATCACCCAATTGGAGTTTGACAATGGGTACCGTCTTTCCATTCTTCAGTACAACCGGTGTGTACGGATCAAAGCAGAGGAAACTCATTGTCTTTCCAATGGGTCCGTTCATCACAGCCTCACCCGTTTGGACTCCTCCCGTGAGCGTGTAGGTCAACGCCATAAAAACACCCACAATCTTCCCTAAAATCGAACGAATCTTAATCATGAGGTTCTGCATGGATCCCATCAAATTCTGGATTTTACCAAAGGTCATTCCAAGGATCCCCGTAAAGCCGGAACGAACACTGCCGAACATTCCACGCATGTCGTTCAGAGCGCCTCCAATTTCCGAGATGCCATCGCCCACTGTGGACATCTCAGCTAACAACGGATCGACTGTGTAGCCCGCAAGATCCTGAAACATACGGCTCATACAGCTCAATGCATTGCCCATCGTCCCCGTCTTGGGATCCACTAATCCTGCAGCAGGCATGTAGAGGGGATTGCATCGGAGTTCCACCCAATGATCTTTCAAGTACTTCAAATTGTTTTGAACCAAATAGTACGCTGCGGCAAAGAATGCCACAAGCGTCACGAGTATGGCAATCAGGTCCATTCCTTATACTCTAAAACGGATTCATTCCTTGCGAGAGAGCGAAGTTTCAATGAACATGGAGGTCTATACACTCAATGATCTCAATGGGAAGTCATTGGTCGAACTCAAACAACTTGCAAAAGTACGTCGTTTCAAGCATTAGTATGTGAAGACTCGAATTGAACTGATTCGTCTTCTCACGAAGGAAACATCAGAAACCGATCGGATTGCTAAGATGACATTGAAGCAACTTCGCGAGGAAGCGAAGGAAAAGGGTATGACAGGGTTTTGGAGTTTCAATCGTCAGAAGATGGTGGAACTCTTATACCCTCACCTGAGTGGAGCGAATCACAACAACCAGAATGACAAGAGTGGAAAGGAAAAGGAGACCCCAGAAGATAGCGATGCCGAGAAGGTAGGGGTATAACTAACCAAAGATCTTTTGAAGAATCGGTCTCAAAATCGCTTCCTCGAATGCGGACTGCAATTCAGGGGAGTAAAAAAACTCCACCCAGTCCGTCTTTTTCATACTTTTTTGTCTTCGGATGAACATAAACATCGGAATGAAATCCTCGCAGACAATGAAGCTTGGTCTTGTTCTTGGAGGCGTTGTCTTGGTTGCCTATCTCTTGAATAATTACTCTTCGGTCAAGGGTGCCGTTGGTGAGGGGATGGAGGAGCTCGGACAGTCGTTGGGTGTTCAGGGTCCTCTTGCGGAATCGGGACCCTATGCGGGTAAGACACACTCGATCAGTGGTAATGCCCAGCCGACAGAGTCCATCCAAGGACGTACACCGGCGTCGCAGTCCACGTACTCGGAGTCGACGCTCTCGGCGGGTGAACTCCTCCCCAAGGGTGAGATCGGTGCCTCGTGGGCGGCGGTCAACCCTGCCTCGGCGCTTGACCTCAAGGGACAGAACTTCCTCCAAGCGGGTTACCACACGAACACAGCCATCGCCGGTGTTGCCCAGACGAACCGCAATGCCTCGCACGATGTTCGCTCGGAGATGCCCAACCCGCAGGGATCGGTCGGTCCCTTCTTGAACTCCACGATTGAGCCCAACCCGTTCAAGCGTGGTCTCGAGGCGTAAATTCACTCATGATTAAAGCAATATGATCCCTGCTGCATTAGTGGGTACGGGTCTTGCATTAGCGTATTCTATGACACGTGGTCCGAAGAACTTAGTTACGATCAAAAGTCGTTCGGACGGCGCACATTATCGGGTTCAAAATTTACCCGACAAACAAGAAGCCTGTGAGATGATGGCGAAGATCCGCCAAAATCTGGATTCAATCGTCAATCACGTGCGGTCGGACGCCAATCTCTACGCGGAGGAACCGCTTCGTCGAATGGTGGAACGGTTTGATCCTTCCAAGTTGGAAGAGAATGATATCGATGCGAGTAGTACATCGTATTCCGAAAACAAGGGTGAAAAGATTGTGGTATGCCTTCGTGATAAGACAACCCAACCGTATCCTTTGGTAGAAGTCAATACAGTCATGTTTGTTCTCATTCATGAGATGGCTCACTTGATGACAGCCAGTATTGGTCATACCCCCGAGTTCTGGACGAACTTCCGTCGTTTATTGCAGGAGTGTGTGAAGTTAGGTGTCTACAATCCTGTCAATTAGGCACGGACACCCACTCCCTATTGTGGTATGACAATCACTGACACCCCACTGTAAAAAATGATTTTGTAAGATAAAATGAGTGTTGAAGAATTATCTGCGCAAATCGAGGCAATGCAAATTGAGTTGGATAACCGTCAGCGTGGAATCCATGAATCTGTGATGGCTTTGTTTGCAAAGGATGATGTGATCAGTGGATTGAATGTTGAGATTGCGAAGTTGCAAGAAGAGATGAAGCAAAAGGATGAAGCCCTTGCATTGGTTGAGACCGATGCAGGAATTGCTTCCTTGAAGGAAACGATCCAAACTCTCGAGAAGGATCTTGCAGAAGCGCGTTCGTTGTTGGAGGTGTAGAAGAACGCCGCCGTTCAACATTTTACCACATTACTCAAGTAATGGATCACCTCTTGTAGTGTGTTATGCATGCGCTGGATGCACGACGAAATGGAATTTAGCATATGATTCGTGTATGGGATTGCGAACGAAATATGGATACACTCATTACTCTGCATGCCCGATTTCCAAACTTCTCGTTTTCATTTGAAAAAAAAGAGGGACTCTACTATTTAGCCATTTCAGATGATTAACCCAGAAGATCTTCCTCGGGAACATTCTTCACTGACAGACGCTCCAAGAGTTCCCCAATGAGAGTCTCCTGCTGCTAAACGATGTTCTTCAGTTCATTTATCTGACCTTGCAGAATTTTGATTTCATTCGTCTGCTTTTGGGTCTGTTTCTTCATATCTTCATCGAGAAGATCGACGCGTGAATTCAGATAAATGATCTTGTCTTCTTCGTGATCTCCATTCATATACTTTCGAATTAGCGAACAGACTTCTTTCGCCTGTTCCACTGTAATATTGCTTGCAAAGATCTTCTCGGATCCCGAGCGAGTCACGATCACAAGATCGGCTCCCTTAAAGTTATCACAATTCTTTGTCTTTTCATTCTACGTTGTAATTGTTTGCGTATACCCTACGTCAACACGTTCAATCTGATTCATGGGAAACATCTTGGATTCCCAATTACCCGGATTCTTTCCAAACTCCACATACTTGGGAGTAATCGTAATCGGCATACCGCGGATTGTCTGAATCATCTTGGACATCTTGAGCTTTGAATCAAAATGGGTTTGTTTAACTCAAATCCATTTTTATCACGAATAGAAGCAAGATGCTTACGGTGGATATCGTAACTTCCACGCAGGAGCGTCGGAAGGTTTCCTTCTTCGATGATGATGATATCGAGACACTTCGTCAACGCATTGGAACTGTTCTGGATATTCATCCTGCTCGTCTCTTCATTCAAGTGGCGTTACGTCTTCCTCGTGGATAGTAGATGACGGATCCCCGTCATTGGGAACGACTCTTTGCTCGGTTATCTCTGAATGGACAGCCCATTCCTCGTGAAACTTGGAATGCATAGGTCTCTCAACTTCGTATTCCTGCGATGCCGACTCTTCCATAGGAAGCGTAGGATCACGAAACATGGATGCGTCGCCCCGATGTTTTGGTGGATCTGTAGGAACCTCGGGGTGATTTTACAGAGTATCGAATTTTGGGAGTTCCCGAAATCAAATCGTATGCACTTCCGTTGGAACCCAATGCACGAATGACTGTACGCATTCCGGCAGCCCAAGCTCCGATTCCTGAAATGTCTACTTTAGTCTCTTCCTTGTATGATGTGTCTCAAATTCAAGGATTCTGGATTCACGAGTATTCCAATGAAGAAGGAACCGAACAAGTATACTTTCCATTGTTTCAGAGTACAACTCCACCTCGTCTTCCTTTGGAAGCCATTCAGTTTCTTGATCAGAAAACTCGGCTCCTGCAAAGTCTCATTGCATTGGATTCACCGCCTCCCAAAACAATCCACATTCTGCGTGCACGGTGGAAAGTTCCTTGGGTAAGTACTGATTTTGGCGATGCCATTCGAACTCGTTTGGAGCAGATGTTTTAGGGATTAACCGTCTCCAAAGAGACTCCCGTCGTGGTTCTATACACATCCAGCAAAGAAGTCTCACGTATCAAGTTTTTCACTGAGAACCCGAAAACCAAGAAACCCTATTTGGACCCCTCCATCTTTGCATCGTGGTGGAACGCAACCAAACCCAGTCGCAACATTCCAATGTTAGTTGTGTATCGTGGAAACAAGACACAATACGATCGTCTTGCCATTTCGGGTGAAGACTTGATTGCATCCATCTATCGCGACGATAGCAATACCGATGACTTAGAAACTTCACGGGGTAAATTGCAGGAATGGTTTGAAACATTGGATGCGGTGATTCCTTTCGTGGATTCCACGGATCTTCCCGACTCACGTTGGGAAATACAAGATGTGCGTGCCGAAGCCAAATAGAAGGAAGAACTCACGGAATTGAGTTTATTACGATAGGGATGTGTCCAACCCTTCTTTGATCGTATCCCCAAGAAGGACACGGCTTTCCGTATTCTCCGTACCGATCACACAAACGTAGGAATTCCTGCAATCACCGTTCGAATTCTGCAATTGCGTCGTGAGAAGCCTTTTCTGAAACCTTCCGATTTGGTAGAAGATTTGCAAATTCGTCCCGAAGAAGCTGGGTTTCTCTTACGGGATGTAGAGGCTCGTTTGGAAGACGACCCGAATTTGGAAGAACGCGCATTCCGTAACTTTCCCACAATTTTGGTGACCAATACAGGAGTTGCAGTGGATTCCATTCGGAATTTGGAACAGGCACTCAAATAGGCAAACATTTTGCGGTAGGTTCTGTCCGATCCCGATAACAAGCCATTGGATAAAGTCTGTCCTCGTCG